>Ga0116227_10001241_pt1 | contig 56016 bp, 53 predicted proteins | sample S1TSphgellanicum_FD_89693 | JGI IMG/M metagenome (GOLD analysis project Ga0116227, IMG submission 89693) | Host-associated microbial communities from peat moss isolated from Minnesota, USA - S1T2_Fb - Sphagnum magellanicum MG | ecosystem: Host-associated > Plants > Peat moss > Unclassified...
CGCTTACTTTCGGTGACTCATGAACCCGCCGCCTAAGACGGGTAGGCGGAGTATCACCGAAAAACTTTAAGGAATTGTATCCAGGCGGAGGACGGGAAACGAACCCTCAGAGCCGCTCGCGGGCCTCGGCCAATGCGTCTTCCAACAAATCCTCCTCAGCCAAGGCTGGGCCGATCATCACTAGCACGGGGCCTTGGGGTGCCGCGGCGGAAACGATGCCGGGCAGGCTCGCGAGACCGCCTTTGAATACGCGCTGGGCCGGCAGGCTGGCGTTCTCAATGGCCACGGCCGGCATGTCCGGGGACATGCCAGCCTCGATGAAATGCGTGGCGAGGCCCGGCAGTGTTTGTCCACCCATATAGACGACGAGCGTACCGCCGGATTTGGCGAGAGAGACCCAGTCATGCGCCGGGAGGCCGTTCTCCGCACCATGGCCGGTGAGGAAATGCAGCGAGCGGGCAATGCGCCGGCGGGTGAGCGAGAGGCTGAGCGCGGCGGCGGCCGCCGTGGCCGCGGTAACCCCGGGAATGACCTCAAAAGCGATGTTGTAGGCGCGCAGCGCCGCCATCTCCTCCGTCGCACGGCCGAAAACCATCGGGTCCCCGCCCTTGAGACGCACAACGATATGGCCGTTTCGCGCCTCCTCCACCAGCAAGCGGCAGATTTCCGCCTGTGCGGCGGAGGCGCGGCCGCAGCGTTTGCCGACATCGATGAGGCGTGCGCGCGCTGACGCCATTTCGAGGATGCGGGCGTCCACGAGACTGTCATGCAGCACCACTTCCGCCGATTGCAGCAGGCGTTGCGCCTTCAGCGTGAGGAGTTCCGGGTCGCCCGGGCCCGAACCTACGAGAAAAACCTTGGTCATGGGCCGGTAAAAACGCAAGGCTTGCGGGTTTGCAAGGGGGGAAAGCCGGTTGGGCGCGGGATAAAAGTTTTTTGGCAGTTATTTTCGGATTGGGGCAATGTAAGCACCGCCTTTCAGTCAAATAGGCAAAATCTTTTCAGCCCCGTCCGAAACCGTGCGGCGGCGTGAAATTACGGTCAGGTTACGGGAATTCTTTGCTCACCGCTTATGTCTACGCCATGGCAAGGTAGGAACGCGCATGGCACTGACCGATGTGGTTGAATTTTCGCTGAAGGTGAACGGCCAAGCGCGGGAACTGGCGCTCGACCCACGCACGACCCTGCTGGATGCGCTCCGGGAGCATCTGGAACTGACAGGCTCAAAAAAAGGCTGTGACCATGGGCAATGCGGGGCCTGCACAGTGCTGGTGAACGGCACCCGGATCAATTCCTGCCTAACCCTCGCGGTGATGCATGAGGGGGATGAAGTGACCACGATCGAGGCCACGGACGATGCGGTGCTGTCGGCGTTGCAGGCGGCTTTTGTGGAACATGACGGCTTTCAATGCGGGTATTGCACGCCGGGGCAAATCTGCTCGGCGGTTGGGATGATCGCGGAATTTGCCGCCGGAATGCCGAGCCATGTCACCGAGGCGCTGGAGCAGGACCGCGCGGCGATGAGCGATTTGGAAATTCGCGAGCGGATGAGCGGAAATATTTGCCGTTGCGCCGCATATCCGAACATCGTGCGCGCCATTGCGCAGGCGGCGGAGACGCCGCGTTGAAGCCCTTCAGCTATATGCGCGCGGCGGGTCCGGCGCAGGCCAGTGCGGCGGCGGCAAATGAGCAGGATGCGAAATTCATTGCCGGCGGCACCAATTTGTTGGATTTGATGAAATTGCAGATCGAGACGCCGGATCGCCTCGTGGATATTAATCATGTCGGGCTTGATGGCGTGGCGGAGACGCAAGAGGGCGGGTTGCGGATCGGCGCGCTTGTGCGCAATGCGGTGCTGGCCGCGCATCCCTCGGTGCGGCGGAAATATGCCGTGCTCAGCCGGGCCTTGCTCGCCGGCGCTTCCGCGCAGCTGCGCAACCGCGCGACGACGGCAGGAAATTTGCTGCAGCGGACACGATGCTATTATTTTTACGATACGACCAAGCCTTGCAACAAGCGCGAGCCCGGCTCCGGCTGTGCAGCTTTGGGCGGCTTTAACCGTATCCATGCCGTACTGGGCACGAGCGAGCATTGCATCGCGGCGCATCCTTCCGACATGGCAGTGGCAATGATGTTGCTGGGGGCCGTCGTGGAAACGCTTCGGCCCGATGGCGGCACGCGGGAGATTCCGCTCGAGCAGTTCTACAAACTTCCCGGCGATACGCCGGAGCGCGAGCATGTTCTGGAACGCGGCGAGTTGATCACCGGCGTGGTGCTGCCGCCCCCGCCGGACGGCAGACAGGTTTATCGCAAGGTTCGGGATCGGGCATCCTATGCGTTCGCGCTGGTCTCGGTCGCGGCCATTATCGACGCGGACGGAAAATCCCGCTTGGCCTTTGGCGGGCTGGCCCCGAAACCATGGCGCGTTGCCGGGGCGGACGGGATGTCCGACCCGGATGCGATTGCCGATGCGGTGCTGGCCGGCGCCGTTGGGCATGGCGGCAATGATTTCAAAATTCCGCTGACGCGGCGCGTGATTCGCGCCGTGCTGCGCGATGCGGGGAGTGCGTAGGACATGGATTACGATACGCCGCTGGGCGAGAGCCTGATCGACCGGGAAACGCTAGTCGGAACGCCACTGAACCGTGTGGATGGCAATTTAAAGGTTTCAGGGCAGGCAACGTATTCCTACGAATACCGGCTTGCCGAGAAAGCCGCCTATGGCGTTTTGCTGACGGCAGCCTGCGGCAAGGGGAAAGTGGCGTTCATCGACACGGATGCGGAAGAGTCGGCACCTGGCGTGCTGATAGTATGGACATATAAAACCGCGCCGAAGCAGGCAGATCCAAGCCCGGAGACGGTGCCGCAATTATACAGCGCCGAGGTGATGCATCATGGCGAGGCAATTGCGCTGGTGGTGGCGGAAAGCTTCGAACAGGCGCGCGCTGCGTCGCTGTTGATCGATGTGCAATATGAAACGGCCGATGGCGCCTATAACTTTACCGCTCTGACGGGCACGGCGATAAAACCGCCGGAAGGCATGTTCAAACCCGACACGGCGGCGGGCGATTTCGATACGAATTTTTCGGCCGCGCCGGTGCAGCTGGATGCGACCTACACGACGCCCAACCAGAGCCAGGCGATGATGGAACCCCATGCCACGCTGGCGGTTTGGGAGGGCGATGCGGTTACGCTGTATACGGCGGCGCAAATGGCGAACCCGTCGCAGAAGACGATTGCGGCGACATTGGAGATGCCGCCTACGAAAGTGCGTGTCGTGGCACGGTATATCGGCGGCGGCTTCGGCTCCAAGCTGAAAGTGTTCGGCGATGCGATACTGGCGGCGCTGGCGGCAAAGGCATTGCGGCGGCCCGTGAAAATCGCACTGACGCGGCAGCAGATTTTCAATCACACGACGCATCGGAGTCCGACCCTTCAACGCGTACGGATCGGGGCGCAGCTTGACGGAAAAATTCTGGCCATCGCGCATGAGAATTTCGTGAGCAATCTACCGGGCAAAACATTTTTTGAGCCCGTCGCGCTCGCCACGACCATGCTTTACGCTGGCGCGCATCGTCGGACGACGCATCGCATGGTCGAGCTGGACCTGCCGGAAAGCGCTTCCATGCGGGCGCCCGGCGAGGCGGTGGGCATGCTGGCACTCGAATGTGCAATGGATGAGCTGGCGGTGGCGCTGGATATGGACCCGGTGACGCTGCGGATTTTGAACGAGCCGGAGAAGAATCCGCAGGACGGCACGCCCTATTCCGCGCGCAAGCTGGTGGAATGTTTGCAGGAAGGGGCAAGGCTTTTTCGTTGGCGTGAGCGCAACAAGAAACCAGGGCAAGTCCGGGATGGTAATTTTCTGGTGGGCATGGGAATGGCCGCAGCCGTCCGTGGAAATATGCTGCAGCCCTCGAAAGCTTCAGCGACGATGACGCCAGAAGGGCGCTTGGTAATCAAAACCTCCATGACCGATATCGGGACCGGAACATACACGATCCTGACGCAAATTGCGGGCGAGATTCTCGGGTTGTCCCCAGACACTGTGGAAGTCGATCTCGGCGATACCGATTCACCGGCAGGGGCTGGGTCCGGCGGCTCCTGGGGAGCGAGTAGCGCTGGGTCTTCGGTCTATTACGCCTGCGAGGGGTTGCGGAAGATGCTGGTGGATGCTGCTGGGTTTGAGTCCAGCGCGGTGTTCGAGGATGGGTTCGTGCGGGATGGCAATGTCTCTAAAGAGCTCTCGGAACTGGCCGGTGCGGCCGGGTTGACCGCGCAGGGCGAAATAAAGCCGGGTGAGCTGGAGGATGCCTTCACCCAGGCGGGGTACGGTGCGCATTTTGCAGAGGTAGGGGTGGATATCGACACGGGCGAGATCCGCGTGCGGCGGATGCTGGGCGTGTTTGCCGCCGGGCGGATTTTGAACCCGAAGACGGCGCGCAGCCAGGCGATTGGCGGGATGGTGTTCGGCATTGGCGCGGCGCTGACGGAGGATCTGGTGGTGGATACGCGCTACGGGTTTTTCGTGAACCATGATCTGGCGGAATATCATGTGCCGGTGCATGCCGATGTGCCGGATATCGAGGCGATCTATCTGCCTGAGCATGATGACAAGGCGAATCCGCTGAAAAGCAAAGGCGTTGGCGAGCTGGGAATTTCCGGCGCAGGCGCGGCGATTGCGAATGCGGTTTATAACGCGTGCGGGGTACGAATACGCGATTATCCGCTGACGCTGGATAAGGTGCTTGTGGGGCTGTGAGAATGAGTGGCTATGCGGCCATGGATTGTTTGACGGGCGGCAATTTGATGGCGCTGACCAGCGCCCGGACCTCGTTGCGCGCGGCGATATGCGAGAGACTCATGGCGATGCCGATATTGGCTTCGCGGACATCCATGAGCGTTAGCCCCTGAAGGTAGAGTTCGCGGAAGATCACGCGCTCGCCGAAACCTTTAAGCGTACGGAACCCGATGCGTTTGGCGAGCGTGTCCAGCGTTTCCCCCACATCGCGCTTGTTGCGCGCCTCCGAGGCGGCGAGCCGGTTGCGCATGACGATCCAGTCGATCTTGCCGCGATCCGCCGAGAAGCGGTTTTTGCGGGCTTCCCAAACCATTTCGGAATAAATGCTCGGATTGACGATGTCATGGTTGTCGGGATCGACTTTTGCCAGCATCGAGAAATCCACGAAGCTGTCATTGATCGGCGTAATCAGCGTATCGGCATGGGCGTGGCCGTAGCGGGAGAGATAGGTGTCCGCACCCGGGCAGTCGATGACCAGGATTTGCGCGCCGGCGGCGGTGAGTTCGGCCTGGGCTGTATCGAAACGCTGGCGCTCCTCGGCCTCGGCTTCCAGCCGGTTGTCCAGATTCGAGCGCGGTACGGAGCGGAATTCCGGCAGCGGCAGGTCGATGCCCTTGCTCTCGACGAAATGTCTCCGCGCGGCCAGCGTGCCGGCGAGCGTACCCTGGCGGGCATCAAGGTCCAGGGCGCCGACGCGGTAGCCGTCTCGCAACAGCGAGACGATGATGTGGATCGAGCTGGTAGACTTCCCCGAACCGCCTTTTTCATTGCCGAGAACAATAATATAGGGGCGCGCTTGCTCTGAGACAGTGGCCACGGGACATGCTCCGACTCGGTTGGGACTCGGAGTTTATCGGGGGCGGACGATTCGGACCAATGATTCGTTGAGGCCGGTGCTACTTAAGCTTCACACGTTCGGCGAAGGTCAGAAAGGTCGCGAGCATGGTGCCGAGGAAGTCTCTCGTCGCAGCGTCGGTGAGTTTGCCGTCGGTGAATTTCTGGCCGCCATGACCGATAAAGACTTCAGGCTGCGCGAGGAGCTGCAAGCTCAACACGCCGAGCGTCTGGCGCAGCGGGTACTGGCCGCGGGACGTACCGAGCAGGCCGCCGGAGACGCCGATGATGGCTGCGGGCTTACCCGCAAGGGTGTTGGCGGGGCGCGACGCCCAATCAATGGCGTTTTTCAACGGCGCGGGGATGGAGGCGTTGTATTCCGGGGTGGCGAAGAGGATGGCATCGGCGGCAAGGATTTGCGCGCGGAACCGCTCAACCGGGGCGGGTCGCTTGCCGTCATGTTCCAGGTCTTCGTTCACCAGCGCCAAATCCGAGATGTCCGCGATTTCGAGGCTGTGACCGCTTGTAAGGAGTTCCCGGGCCGCATGCAGCGCCGCAGTATTCCATGAAGCTTTGCGCAGACTGCCGGATATGCCGAGAATTTTCATGCTTGCTCCTGTTCGTTTCGCGAACAGCGTAGCATGTATCATTCCAGCGTAAAGTTGCGTTTTTGTTGGATTTTGGACGCGTTTTCAGGCGTCGATCCCGTCCTGCCCATCGCATGGCGGGGGGGACGAACCCCCTGCCCTTCTACTTGCCGGTGAGGATGCGCTCGACGAGTTCTTTCACCGTCGGAATGAAGCCGTTGGAGTAGAACGGGTCCGAGGCGAAGCGATAAGCGTTATGCCCGGCGAACATCAGGTTGTTGTCGAGTGCTGCTTCGTCGTCCGGCTTGGCATGGGCGATGTCCTGCAGGGTTTTCTGGATGCAGAAGCTGCGCGGATCGGCTTTTTTGCCGTTATCATAGGTCGGCGGTTCCTGGCTCCAATTGGAGAAGCGGCATTGGCTGAGGCAGCCCATGCAGTTCACCTGGTCCATATGGATTTCTTCGGCTTTTTCATGCCCGACGAAGATGAGCGTGGAATCTGGGGTCCGCAGGGCTTCGGTATAGCCGGCATCTTCCCAATCCTTGACCCGCGCATAATCCGGCGCGGTGAGGTAGACGGAGCGTTTGCGAGCGCCGACGCCGTATTCGACCAAATGCTCGCCCACGGGTTCGGGCGTGTAGGCAACCTGACGCTCGTTACGGCCGCGCAATTCCTGGATGAATGCGTTATTCACGCCAGAGGAATAGAAGCCCGTCGGCGAGAAGCGGTTCAGGAAGACATCACCCGGCTTGAGGCTGCGCAGGCGCTCCTTCCAGCTGGCCGGAAGCGGGCTTTCCTTGGTCAAAAGCGGGCGGGTGCCGAACTGGAAGGCGACCGGGCCGAGATCCGGATTGCCGATCCAATCCTCCCATTCCTCCAGCGCCCAGACGCCGCCGGCCATGATAATGGGGGTCTCGCCCAGGCCGAACTCGCGCATGATTTTGCGCAACGCCAGCACGCGCGGGAACGGGGATTCCGGATTTGCCGGGTCCTCGCTGTTCGAGAGGCCGTTATGGCCGCCAGCGAGCCAGGGGTCCTCATACACCACGCCGCCCAGCAAATGGGCGACTTTGGAATAGGCGCGCTTCCAGAGCGCGGAGAAGGCCCGGCCGGAGGAGACGATGGGGTAGTAGTGGACGTTGAACCTAGCGGCGATCTCCGCCAGCCGGTAGGGCATGCCGGCGCCGCAGGTAATGCCGTTCACGATTCCCTTGGTACGTTCAAGAATACCGGAGATGACGCGCTCAGCCCCGCCCATTTCCCAGAGGATATTGGCATGGATGCGGCCTTTGCCTCCGGAAATGTCATAGGCGCGCTCGGCCTGGGCCACGCCGCCGTCAATCGCGTAGGCAATCAGCTCTTCATGGCGGTCCCGCCGGGTTTTGCCGTGATAAATCTGCGGAATCGGGCTGCCGGCCGCATCGTAGCTATCCGCATTTACGGCCGAGAAGGTGCCGGCGCCGCCGCTTGCGGCCCAATGGCCGCAGGTGAGGCCATTGGAAATGGCGACGCCTTTGCCGCCCTCCACCAATGGCAGAATTTCAGTCCCGCCCATGCGGATAGCGTTGATCGACTTCATTTTAAGAAAACCTTGGCTTGGCCGGGCAGAGTGCAGCGGGAAAAATCGCCCATATCATTCACTCTCTATTACCAGATTGATACACGGCGTGAAGTGGGGATGGAATCATATCTGCTCTGGCGGTAGATTGGGCGGGAGATTGGGCGAGAATTAGGCATAGTATTTGGCCCGGCGGGCGGGGCATCCTATAAGCTATACCATGGATTTGAATTTTTCCGAGGACGAGATCCAGCGCTATGCGCGGCATATTCTGCTTCGCGAGGTGGGCGGCATCGGCCAGGCCAGGCTGCGTGAGGCAAAGATACTGATCGTCGGCGCGGGCGGGCTCGGCTCCCCGCTTGCTTTATATATGGCGGCGGCGGGGGTGGGCCGGATCGGGCTGGTGGATGGGGATGTGCTGGAGCGCTCCAACCTGCAGCGGCAGGTGGCGCATACCACTGCGGCGATCGGGCAGCCGAAGGTCGTCTCTGCTGCCGACTCGATGCGGCGGATCAACCCGCTGGTGCAGGTGGATCTGCATGAATTCCGGCTGAATGATGAAAACGTCGCCGGGCTGGTCGCGCAATACGACATTATTTGCGACGGAACCGATAATTTTGAAACGCGGTTTTTGCTGGCTGATGCCTGTGTGGCGGCGCGGCGGACGCTGATCAGCGCGGCGGTATTGCGGTTCGAGGGGCAACTATCGACCTTCAAGCCGCACGCGGATGCGCAAGGGCCTTGTTATCGCTGCCTTTACCCCGAGCCGCCGCCTGAGGGGCTGGTGCCGAGTTGCTCTGAGGCCGGGGTGCTGGGTGCGGTGACCGGGGTGATGGGGACGCTGCAGGCGACGGAGGTGTTGAAGGAAATTTTGGGGATTGGCGTTTCCATGTCCGGCTGGCTGCTGGTTTGGGATGCGTTGGAGATGAGTTTCCGAAAGATCAGGCTGCGGAAGGACCCGACATGCCCCGTATGTGGTTGAAATGCCTTTTATTCACGTTCCTCCTGAGCACGGCGGCCTTGCCCGAGGCGATGGCCGCATCCGCACTTGGGCCGGGCCCCGGGCCAGGCTTGGGGAGCGTGACGAAGCTGCCAGTGCCGCGATTCGTCTCGCTGCGAAGCGATGAGGTGAATTTCCGCGCCGGACCCGGCTTTCAGTACCCGGTGAGCTGGGTTTACCAGCGCGACGGGCTGCCGGTGGAAATAATCGGCGAATTCGACGTGTGGCGACAGGTCGTGGCGCCGGATGGCGGGACGGGCTGGGTGCATGAGGCAACGTTGCGGGCGAGACGGACGTTTTACGTCACCGCGAGCCAAGCCGTGTTGCGCGGCAGCGCGGATGATGGGGCAAGCCCGGTTGCGTATCTCGACCAGGGGGTGACCGGGGCGGTGCTGAGCTGCAATGCTGATGCCGATTTCTGCAAGGTGGCGGCAGGCAATGAGACCGGCTATCTGGCGCGGGAAGATTTTTGGGGCGTGTTCGCCGGCGAGGCCGTGAAGTAGCGGTTGTATTAATTTAGAGTTTTCCACAGAAAAGGACTCGTGCAAACGCCTCTAGATATTGCGGGTAAGCCTCGCTCTCTCTACTGTATTTTGTAGTTAGAGTGAGGAGGGCCACAATATGGAGTGGACAGACGAGGCGATTGCCAAATTGCGGACCCTTTGGGCAGAGGGGCTTTCCACGGCCGAGATCGGCCGGAGGTTGAATATCTCCAAGAACGCGGTGGTCGGTAAGGCGCATCGCCTTAACCTGCCACCCCGCCCGTCCCCCATCCGCCGGCATGAAGGTGAAGCGGGCGCGCCCCGCCCGTCGGTGCCGAAGCGCACGCAGGGTCCAACCCTGCCGCCGCTTTCGGCCTCCATGGCAGCACCCGTTCCCGGATTGCGTGCGATTATGCCTGCCCCGAAATATGGCCAGCGTGCGACGCCATGCTGCTGGCCGATAGGCGAACCCGGTAAGCCGAGTTTTCATTTCTGCAACGCGGCCTCCGCGGCGGGCAAACCGTATTGCGACGAGCATGCAAGCATTGCCTATGTGCGGGTGCGCGACCGGCGCGAGGATGCGGCCTGAAGGCAAAATCATAAAAAGAACCAAGGCTGTCTTGGTTCTTTTTTTAAAACCATATTTCTTTTTAGCATCCACTTAAAAATTTTTCGATTTTGGATCTAGGCGCATTGCGGATGTGACATTTGCGGCGCTGGTTATTTCCGGTTTCTCCGAAAGATTTTTTGAAAAACTGCTGCAATGCAGCACGTGTTTCCAATTGATGTTTTGCAAAAAATGCGCGTAAGCTACGGCGCCGGCGAAAATGACCGGCTTTAATGACCCACGCCCGGGATGCTCCCGGTAAGAAAGGTGTCGCCATGGAAACGATACAAGAAGACAAACCGCTCGAGACAACCGCCATCACCGGCGTGGTGAAGTGGTTCAACCCGGGTAAAGGCTATGGCTTCATTGCACCGGATGCCGGTGGCGATGATATCTTCGTGCATATCAGCGCCGTGCAGCATGCAGGGTTGCGTAAGTTGAACGAGGGCGAGCGGGTTCGTTTCGCGCTGCAGCAACGCGAAGGACGTGTGGCAGCCATCGGAATCGAACGCGCCAATTAGACTTTTATCCCGCGCGACCTGATATTTCGCCTGCGGCCATGAGGTCCGCAGATGAAGGAGTCAGGCATGTTGCGAAATTTGGCGGGTTTGGCAGAGCATGACGCGGCGGCATTGCCGCTCTACGGGGTGCGGCCGGATGGTGTCGATGCGCTGTTGAGCGGCTTGTCCGCTCAACACGCGGATTTAGCTCGGTTACAGAAATTCTCCGGTGCGGCGGGCGAACTGGTCTTGCTGCCAGGCGATGCCGCCTGGGCTGGGGCGCTGCTGGGCCTCGGCACCGGACCGGCTGTTCATGCCTTTGGCGCGGCCGCTGGGGCGTTGCCGTCGGGTAGCGTCTGGCGGGTGGCGGAGGGCGCTTACGCGCTGGAGGATGCGGCGCTCGGCTTTTTGCTGGGGGCCTATCGTTTCGACCTCTTGAAATCCAAGAAGAATTTTCGTCCCGCATTACTGGCGGCGGAACAGGCCAATCGTCGCGTGACGGCGATTGCATCGGCCGTTTGCGGGGCACGGGATCTGGTCAACACGCCCCCCAATCTCCTCGGCCCGGCGGAGCTGGCGCAAGCCGCCTGTGCCGTGGGCGAAGCATTCGGCGCACAAATAGAGCGTGTGAACGGTGCGGCGCTGAGTGCACGCTACCCGGCGATGGCCGCGGTCGGTGCAGGCTCGGAGCGCGGGCCTGAGGCGGTGCTGCTGCGCTGGCAGGGCTCGACCGCAGGGGCTGACGCGCCACTGATCGCGCTTTGCGGCAAGGGTGTGTGTTTCGACACCGGCGGTTACGATCTAAAACCAAGCGCTGCAATGCTGCGCATGAAAAAAGACATGGGCGGTGCCGCGATTCTGTTGGGTGTGGCGCAGGCTGTAATGAATTTGGATCTGCCGGTGAGGTTGCAGCTGCGGCTCGGCTGCGTTGAGAACAGCGTATCGGGCCACGCCATGCGCCCATCCGATGTGTTGCAAACTTTTGCCGGGCTGAGCGTGGAAGTTGGGAACACAGATGCAGAAGGGCGGCTCGTGCTCTGTGACCTGCTCGCCGAAGCGGCAGCCGAATCGCCAGACTGGCTGATAGATGCAGCAACGTTGACAGGCGCAGCACGCGTCGCCCTGGGGCCGGATCTGCCTGCCCTATTCTGTACAAATGATTACATGGCGGACATGATTCTCGAGGCTGGACGAAACGTTCATGATCCGCTTTGGCGGCTTCCGATACATGATGGATATGATCATTGGCTGGACAGCACGGTGGCCGACATGAATACGGTCTCGTCAAAGCCTTTTGCCGGCGCGATCGTCGCAGCTTTGTTCCTGCGGCGTTTCGTTCCAAAACATCTCGCCTGGGCGCATATCGATGTGTATGCCTGGAACGACGCAAACCGGCCTGGACGCCCCGAAGGCGGCGAAGCACAAACCTTGCGCGCATTGCTCGGCGCCATTGAAAACCATGCAGCTCGGAAAAACTGATGCAAACACGATAAAAAACCGATTCAGTTACAATAAAACTGGATACGATCAGGATAAAAAATTGATACAGTTACAATAAATCACTGATCCAAATGGACTTATTGGGTCAGCTTCCGTGAGAAGCTTGCAGGAAATAGCAAACGAAGTTGCAATGTTTTCATCTTTTAACGGCTTGTACCGCCGCGCAACGAAGCATAATTAGAAATTCTTCATTGTTTTGTTGCGCGGATCACTTTTTGATTTCTGCTTTTCATGAAGCTGACCCAGTCCTCGCGAATACCGGATAGGCGAAAATGGATGTCGATAGGGCTGGCAAAGGTTGATCGGTTCGTGTACTGATCTTCACCTGAATCGAAATCTGATCGTGCATGTAACGATGTGCATTCAGCTATCTTAAGTTTAAGGATTTACAAACATGGCCGCGCAACTTTCCTCCGATCAGCTGGTCGGAATCCTTCGTGATACCGTTGTCTCCCTGGTTCGACGGGACGGAGTTGATCTGTCCGCCCGGCAGCTCGGCGTATTTTTAACCTGTTATCTCAACGAAGGCGGCCATACGGTACGCGGCCTGGCGCAGGACCTTAACGTGTCCAAACCCGCCATTACCCGCGCGCTGGACCGGCTTACCGAGCTTGATTTCGTGCGTCGCAAGGTAGACCCGGCGGATCGCCGCAGCGTGCTGGTGCAGCGCACGGTGAAGGGGGCTGCTTTTTTGCGCGAAACACGCCATATTATGACGGATGCTTTATCCTCAAATAAAACCGAAGCCGCAAGCCGCCGCGCTGCCAGCTAAAGCCCTACGAAGCCTGCGCTGCCGGGCGATTATCCCGGCCTGCTTATTGATGTGGATGGGGTTGTGGGCGCCAGCGATGGCGCAAACAACCCCATTGGCGTTAACGGCCGCAGACAACGCGTTGATCTCCCAGGTAGAATCCTATCTGAACGACCAGAAGGGGCTGACCGCGAATTTTCTTCAGGTCGCAGCGGACGGATCGACCCGGACCGGCAAGGCTTGGTTGGAGCGGCCTGGCAAGATGCGGTTTGAGTATGATCCGCCGGATAAGCAGCTCCTCGTCGCGGGCTACGGCTTGCTGGTTTATAACGACCCCGATTTGAATCAGACGACGAATATCCCGCTCGGCAGCACGCCGCTTGGGATACTGCTGGCGAAGCATGTAGATCTTAATTCCGGCGGCGTGGCGGTTACCAATATTCAGCAGCAGCCTGGCGAGGATGACATCACCCTGATCCGCAAGGATAAGCAGGCTGCTGGGAGCATCACCTTGGTGTTTGGTACCGATCCGCTGGAGTTGCGGCAATGGGTGGTGAACGATGCCCAGGGTCATCAGACGCGGGTAAGTCTGTATGACATCTTGCCCGGGGGGCCGTATCCGGACTCGTTATTCCAGTTCAACACCGGAACGTCGCCCATTCCCTCGGGCGGTTAAACATCGGGATCAACCGATTTGCCTTTTTTTAAGTGGCCCGCTTGTTTTCGGCTCGCCCAGGTGGATTTTGGAACAGGCTCCTGTAGAGACAGGGCATGAAACTTACCATCGCCACCTGGAACATCAACTCTCTGCGGCTGCGGCAGAACCTGTTGCACAAGCTTATGGACGGCTTGCGACCCGATGTGATCTGTCTGCAGGAAACCAAAGTGCCGGACGAATTATTTCCGGAGGCCATTGCGGGTGCGATCGGCTTTGAGCACGTGCTCAAGCGGGGCATGAAGGGCTATAACGGCGTCGCCATTCTCTCGCGTCTGCCGATGGTCGAGGTGGACAATACGCCCGACTGGTGCGCCCGGAATGACTGCCGGCATATCGCGGCACGGCTGGAAACGGGCGGCGCGCCGCTGGTGGTGCATGATTTTTACGTGCCGGCCGGCGGCGATATTCCTGACCGGGACACCAACGAAAAATTCGCGCATAAGCTGGATTTCATTGCCGAAGCACGGGCCCATTTTGCAAAATATCCGCCCGTGCGCGCGGTGCTGGTGGGGGATTTGAACATCGCTCCCCTGGAACATGACGTTTGGAGCCATAAGCAGTTGCTCAGCATCGTGAGCCATACGCCGCCGGAGACAGAAGGGTTGAATGCCTGGATGGCGGAAGGGTTCAGCGATGCCGTGCGGCACTTCGTACCGGCGACGGAGAAGCTTTATACATGGTGGTCTTACCGGAACCGGGATTGGGAAGCCTCTAACCGCGGCAGGCGGCTGGATCATGTTTGGGTCAGCCGAGATCTGACGGATGGGCTGCTGGGCTACAAGATTTTGAAAGAGGCGCGAAACTGGGAGCAACCTTCCGACCACGTGCCGGTCGCGGTGACGTTAACCGTTTAGGGGCAGATGAATTGTCGCCCATCTCCCACGCCAGGGAGGATGGTATCTGGGGTGAGCCTTATTTTTGACGGCATCATGACCAGATAGAGTTCAGGTTTGTATGAACCGACGGATCGTTGCTGCGATGGAGATCACTTTGAAAATCTGGAGGATATTGGCAAGCGCCGCGTTGGCCGCCACGCTGGCAGGCTGCGTGGTCGCGCCAAGCGGCTATTACGGGCCACAATATGCCGGTGGGTATTATGCAGCACCCGGCTATGCTTATGGCTATCCCTATGGTTACGGTGGGTATTACGGCGGATATTACGGCCCGGCCTATGCGCCCGGCGTGGTGATTGGCGGGTTTTATGGTGGCGGGTACCGGGGGCATGGCGGATATTATGGCCGCCCGGGCGGGTTTTATGGTCATGGACCGGGCGGCTTTGCAGGACATGAAGGCGGGCCGCCTATGGGTGGTGGCGGATTTACCGGGCATGGCTCGGGCCGCCATTAGGACGAACTGGGCCCGCGCAGTGAATGTCGGCGGCGGGCAATCTCTAAACGTCAGATCCCGGGCGGGATTTTAATCTGCCAGCCGTTCAGCGTGTGCTCACAGTAAAGCGGCAGGCCATTAGGGGTAAGACCTTCGCCGCGCGGCAAACCCATCAGTTCTCGCAGAGCGCGGAAAATGCCCCCATGGGCGACGATCAGCAGCGGGCCGGGGCGTGTCAAAATGCGCGCCATCGCGGCTTCGGTCCGCGCGGTAACTTCGGCGAAGGTTTCAGCACCTTCCGGCGTATAGCGTCCCTCCAGCCATTCAGGAAACCAGGGGAGCAGCGGCTTTCCTTCCATGCCGCCAAAAATCACTTCGCGCAGCTCTGGCTCAAAGCTTACGGGCAGGTTCAGGAATTCATTTACGATTTCCGTCGTCTCCCGCGTGCGCAGCATGGGCGAGGAGACGATTTGCGTAATCCCCTGCCCTGCCAGCAACGGGCCGCCATCGGCCGCCTGCGTGCGGCCGGTGGCGTTCAGCCGAATATCCAGCGCACCCTGGGAGAGGCCGGCGGCGTTGTAATCCGTCTCTCCGTGCCTGAGAAACCAGAAAGACGTCTGGCTAAGCGGCACTGGCGCGCAGGCCCTCTGTGGCAAGTGCGCGTTGCGCGGCGGGGCGGGCCAGCAGGCGATCCAGATGCGCCTCGAAATTCTTCGGCAAAGCGATGCCAGCGCGGGTGCGGGCCCAGAATTCCAGGAAGAACAACGCGGCTTCAACGATGGAGAATTCGCCCAGAATGAATTCCTTATCGCCCAGCACCGGCTCCAGAATGGTAAAGCCCTTGGTGATGAAATCCCGCCCGGCCTGTTTGACCGCTTCTTCATCCGACGGCGTGGGAGAGAATGCGCCGGGACGGAAGATGCGGGTAAAGCCGCGCATATGAATGGTGGCGATGAGATAATCGAGCAGTTCCAGCGCCCTCACCTCACCTTCCAAAGTCGCTGGCAGCAGCCTGGCTTGTGGATTGGCGCGGGCAAGGTAGTAGACGATGGCCGGAAATTCGGTGACGAAGCTGCCGTCGTCGCGTTCCAGCAGCGGCACTTTGGATTTTGGATTCAGGCTGGTGAAAGCCGGTGCGTATTGCGCGGCCTTGGAAAAGTCCACTTTCTCCAACGTGAAAGGCTTGCCAATTTCCTCGAGCAGAAAATGAATGCCGAGCGAGCAGGCGTTTGGAGAATAATAGAGCTTCATGTCAGCGCCTCATGTTTTTCGAAACTTGGCTTATCCGTGGTGCGTGCGTGTTGTGGTCAAGATGGATTGCTTCGCCCAGCTTGGCGCGAGGCTCGCAATGATGGGAAATCAGTCGAACAGGGAGCTGACCGAGGATTCGGTGGAGATCCGGCGCATCGCCTCGGCCAGCAGCGGCGCGATGGAGAGCTGGCGGACATTATGCGCCAGTCGTACGGCCTCCGTCGCGGCGATGGAGTCCGTGATGGTGAGCATCTCGATCGGGGAAGCCGCGATGCGGGCGACTGCGCCGCCGGAAAGCACGCCATGGCTGACATAGACGCTGACGGAGCGTGCGCCATTGGCCAGCAACGCTTCTGCGCCGTTGCAGAGCGTGCCGCCCGAATCGACAATATCATCGACGATGATGCAGTCTCGGTCCGCGACTTCACCGATGATGTTCATCACCTCGGAAACACCCGCGCGTTCCCGCCGCTTGTCGATGATCGCAAGGTCGCAATTCAGCCGCCTTGCGATGCTGCGCGCACGCAGCACGCCGCCGACATCCGGACTCACAATCATCGGCTCGCGCCCCGCAAAACGCTCCTCGATATCGCGCGAAAACAGCGGGGCGGCGAGCAGGTTGTCCACCGGGATGTCGAAGAAGCCCTGAATCTGACCGGCGTGAAGGTCCATGGTAAGGACGCGGTTGGCGCCGGCCTCGGTGATCAGATTGGCAACCAGCTTGGCCGAAATGGGCGTGCGGGGACCGGATTTACGGTCCTGCCTGGCATAGCCGAAATAGGGGATGACCGGGGTGATGCGCCGGGCCGAACCGCGGCGCAGCGCGTCCAGCGTGATCAGCAACTCCATCAGATTGTCGTTGGTGGGATAGGAGGTGGACTGGATGACGAACACATCCTCACCACGAACGTTCTCATGGATTTCCACGAAAACCTCCATATCTGCGAAACGGCGGACCGAGGCGCGGGCGAGCGGGAGGTTCAAACCGGCGGCGACAGCTTCTGCCAGCGGGCGATTGCTGTTGCAGGCAACAATTTTCATTTAAGGGCTTTCCGGTTCGACTGATCTCTGCTGCGCCGTGTAGCAACGAGGTGGCGCAATGTCCATTAATCGCTGAGCGCTCTGGAGCGTTCCGTGGCGGCCTGAATGGCGGCGGCAAAAGATTTCGGCCATGCGTCATCCGCGCGCAACACTGCCAGCGCCTGCTCCGTCGTGCCCTTCGGCGACGTGACCGCAATCCGCAGATTCGCAGCATCCTCGTCCGAGGCTGCGAGCAGGGCGGCCGAACCGATGATGGTCTGCCGGGCAAGCTGGCGGGCGAGGTCGCGCGGCAGCCCCTGGTCCAGACCCGCCTGTTCCAAAAGTTCTGTCAAAAGAAAGACATAAGCGGGCCCGCCGCCGGAAATGGCGGTTACAGGGTCCAGCAACGCCTCATCGCCAACCCAAGAAATCTGTCCCGTTGCCGCCAGCAGTTCGTTCGCCAGGGCCTGTTGATGCGGCGACACATGCACGCCGGCAACCGCCACCGTAATCCCCTGGCGCACCGCGGCTGGCGTATTCGGCATGGCCCGGACGACCGCCGCCTTCACGCCCAGCATCGCGGAAATTGCATGCAGCGTCTTGCCTGCCATGATGGAAATGAATACCGCCCGCCCGGCGAACCGCGCATAGGCAGGCAACGCCTCCCGCGCCATTTGTGGCTTCACCGCCAGCACGACGGCCTCAGGCGCAAAGCCATGCGGAATATCGGCAACGGAGGCCACGACGGTAACCCCCGCCCCTACCAGCTTAGCCGCCTCCGCTGATGGATCTACCACCACCGCAGAACTCAAACCGAGTTCCCGCCAACCAGCCAACATGGCACCGCCCATCCGGCCCCCGCCTACGAGAAGCAATGCCGGGAGAGATGTCATGCGATGGTTCCTGGTTCTGTGTTTAGAAAGTAAGACCAGGGGCTCTGCCCCTGGACTCGCTTATAAAATATCTAACCACGAGCCTCGTTTGTCACGCCTCGCCAACGCATTCCAGCATGGCGGCTTCGAGGGCTTCGTCCGGGGTTTTGCCGCCCCAGAGGACGAATTGGAAGGCGGGGAAGAAGCGTTCGCATTCGGTGAGGGCGATATCGACGAGGTCTTCGATGGATTCGGCGGAGGCGCTGCTGGTGCCGCGCAGGAGGACGGAGTGCCGGTAGATCGGCATGCCGGTTTCTTCATCCATCCCGAAATGGCCTATCCAAAGTTTTTCATTGGCTTTGGCGAGGAGTTCGAAAAGCGCGGCGCGGCGTTTGACCGGCGATTTGAGGTCGAAGGCGCAGGAGAAGTGCATGACGGAGATTTCGTGTGACCAACAGAAATACAGCCCGTAATCGCCCCATTTGCCGGGCGCTTCGGCGGCCATGTCGGAATCCGACCGGCGGTCGAAGGCCCAGTCATTGGCGGAGATGATCTGCTCGACGAGGTCGAGCGGATTGGCGACATTTGCGCTGTCGTAGGAGAGGGCGAGATTCGTCATGTGGCGTCTCCTTTGTCCGGGAAGGCCTGGCGGGCGGAGACAACTACAGTCTGGTGCGTCCGAGCGTTTCTCTACCACGACTCCTAGTCTAACGGGATTCTTCAGCGAACCGCAATGCAAGAAATTCCGGGGTTTACGAGTCGTTTTACACGAGATCGCGATTGGCGGCTGTGCGGAAAGCGAAGAACGGCGGTAAAAAATATGTGCAGAACGTGAAGTTTTATACATTATTTCAAGCCATTACCGTAATCGGTAACCTTGGCGGAGACATAAAAATGGCGGGTTCCTCATGGTGAACCCGCCATTTTTACATTTTGGAAGATTTTAGACCCGGCGCATCGCAGCGCCGTTGTAACGTGCGATCGGGCCCAGCTCGGCCTCGATTCGGATGAGCTGGTTGTATTTTGCGGTCCGGTCGGAGCGGGCAAGCGAACCCGTTTTAATCTGGCCGCAATTTGTTGCGACCGCGAGGTCCGCAATGGTGGAATCCTCGGTCTCGCCGGAACGGTGCGACATCACGGCGGTGTAGCCGGCGCGGTGGGCGATATCCACAGCTTCCAGCGTTTCGGTCAGCGTGCCGATCTGGTTGACCTTCACCAGGATCGAGTTCGCGGTGCCGGCCTCGATCCCACGGCGCAGGCGGGTGGGGTTGGTGACGAAAAGATCGTCGCCCACCAGCTGGAGCTTGGCACCCAGACGCTCGGTCAGGAGTTTCCAGCCTTCCCAATCGTCTTCCGAGCAGCCGTCCTCGATGCTGGCGATCGGGTAGCGCGCGGCGAGGTCGGCGAGATAGTCCACCATGCCGGCGGCGTCGAACTTCTTGCCCTCGCCGTGCAGGTCGTAAATGCCGTCCTTAAAGAATTCCGTGGCGGCGCAATCCAGCGCGAAGGTGATGTCCACACCCGGGCGGTAACCGGCGCGCTCGACGGCCTTGGAAATGAAGCCGAGCGCTTCGTCGGCGGATTTCAGATTGGGAGCAAAGCCACCCTCATCGCCGACATTGGTGTTGTGGCCTGCCTCGGAGAGGGATTTCTTCAGCGTGTGAAAGATTTCCGAGCCGATGCGAATGGCATCCGCGATGGAGGAGGCGCCGATCGGCTGGATCATAAATTCCTGGATGTCGATCGGGTTGTCGGCATGCTGGCCGCCATTGACGATGTTCATCATCGGCACCGGCAGCGTGCGGGCGGAGACGCCGCCGACATAGCGGTAGAGCGGCAGACCGTTATCCGCCGCCGCGGCTTTGGCCAGCGCCAGGGAGACGCCGAGGATGGCATTTGCGCCAAGGCGGGATTTGTTCGGGGTGCCGTCCAGGTCGATGAGGATATTATCGATGGCGATCTGCTGCTCGGCATCCATGCCGCCGATGGCGTCCAGGATTTCGGTCTCTACAGAGGCGACGGCCTTCTGCACGCCCTTGCCGCCATACCGGGATTTGTCGCCGTCGCGCAGCTCGACCGCCTCATGCGCGCCGGTGGAGGCGCCAGAGGGCACGGCGGCGCGGCCAAACGCGCCGGATTCGAGCAGAACATCGACCTCGATGGTTGGGTTTCCGCGGCTGTCCAGAATTTCCCGGGCGATGATATCGGCGATGGCGGACATGGCACTGCTCCCTCGTTGATGATGGGCGCGGGGTAGACCACCGGCGGCGGCGAGGCAAGGCTTGGCGTTTAGCAGGCTTGCGCGGTTGATGGCCGGTCTCTTGCCCAGCAGACGGGAGGGCGGCCTACAACCTCAATAAAATATAGCTTTAAACTCAATTATCCCATGTTGAAGCTATAGAGCGCGTTCGCTAACGGTGGGTGCAACAACCGGCTTTGGGCGTCGCTCCGGCGGTGCTTGAGGACTGGAAGACAAGTTCAGGGTTACCGCCTCTCCGCACGGCCGCGCTATGGTTAAACACTGGCAGATTTTTGCCTGGGAGAGATTTATTTATGGATTCACCGCCCCTCGTCGCAATTGAGCACAATACGATTCAGCCGATTCCGCTGGATAAGCGCCACGGCACGGCCAGCTATCTGTTCACCATTTGGTTCGGCCTCAATATGAATATCCTGACCGTGGTGACGGGTGCGCTCGCGACCACGCTGTTCGGGCTCAACTTCATCCCGGCCGCCGTGGCCCTGCTGCTCGGCACGATGATCGGCACCGTCTTCATGGCGCTGCATGCGGCACAGGGGCCGCAACTCGGCGTGCCGCAGATGGTGCAGACGCGCGGGCAGTTCGGCTCCGTCGGGGCGATCGTGATCGTCGCCGCGGTGATACTGATGTATGTCGGATTCATTGCGTCCAATATCGTGCTGGGCGGGCAGACGTTGAATGCGGCCTATAGCGGCATCAGCGTGAATGACGGCGTGGTGGGGATTGCCATCGTCAGCCTCATTGCGGCGGTTTATGGCTATGACCTCATCCATGAATACAGTAAATATGTCTCGATCATCACCGGCCTGGCCCTGCTTGCTGTCTTCGTGGTGCTGATATCCGTCGTCGGTCTTCCGAAGGGCTTTTTTGGGATGGGCGCGTTCACCTGGCCGAATTTTGTCGGCGTGGTCTCGGTCGCTGCACTTTGGACACTCTCCTTCGCGCCCTATGTCTCTGATTATACACGCTATATGCCCAAGGATACCGGCGTGGCGCCCTCCTTCTGGGCGACCTATGCCGGGGCGTCGCTGGGTTCCGTTCTCCCACAAATTTTGGGCGCGATGATCGGGCTGATCGTCGGCAGCGGCAGCGTGGTGGCCGGCTTTATCCATGCCGCAGGCCCGGTTGCCTTGCCGGTGATCGCGGTGTTCACCATCGGCATGGCCTGCGCCACCTCCATCAACATTTATTGCGGTGTGCTGGCGCTTTTGACCTTCGTGCAGACTTTCGTGAAAAACTGGATGCCGGGCGTGGGTGCACGGCTGGCGGTAAGCGGACTCATTTTTGCGGTCGGACTCGTGATCGCGATTGTCGGACAAGCAAACTTCCTCAGCAATTACATGAACTTTCTCTATATCCTGCTCTACGTGCTGGTGCCTTGGACCGCGATCAACCTCGTGGATTACTATCTGGTGCATCACGGCGCTTACGACGTGGCATCCTTCGTGAAATCCGATGGCGGGATTTATGGCCGCTTCCAGTGGCCGGCGATCATCTGCTATTTTGTCGGTATTGCGATCGAAGTGCCGTTCATGTCGCAGACGCTTTATACCGGTCCGGTTGCGAAGATGCTGGGCGGTGCCGATATTTCGTGGGTGGTCTGCCTGCTCGTCATCAGCCCGCTCTACTATTTCGCCTCGCGCGGCCGGGCCAAGGGTCTGGCGCCGCTCCCGGCGGAGTAAACTGGTTTTGGTTCTTTTCGCCCGAAAAGAACCGCTGGGCATTTGCAATGAACGCTGCCCTGAAAAGGGCGGCGTTTTTTGGGAACACGACCTCAGTATTTTCTATGCAATACCACGTTAGTATCGATTTTACCTTTTTAGCCTTTTTCTCCATGAATAGGGCTCACTTTCTGAAGGATGCCAGAGCATGATCCGTACCGGCGCAGAATATCGGGCCTCCATTCGAGACGGAAGGCAGGTCTGGATCAACGGCGAGCGTGTCGCGGATGTCACCACACATCCGATGTTCAAGCCGCTGGTGGATGTTCGGGCGCGCATATACGATATGCAGCATGAGGCCGCTCACGCGCCGGTGATGGCGTATCGCGACGCGCTTGGAAATATATGCGCCACGGGCTCAAAACTCCCCTTCACGCAGGAGGATTGGCAACAGAAGCGCGCTGCAACGGATGCGGTGCTTGACGAGGTCGGCGGCATTGTAACGCGTGTCGGGGATGAGACGGTGGGCGAGATGTGGTCGCTCTATGACGGGCAGGATGTTCTCAATGAGGTCAATCCGGAATTCTCCGAAAATATTCGCCGGCATATCGAGCTGAGCGTGCGCAACGACCCCTTTCATGTTTCGGCGAATACCGACCCGAAAGGAGACCGCAGCAAGAAGCCCCAGGACCAGGACCCGGACATGCTGCTGCATGTGGTGAAGGAGACCGATGCCGGGATCATCGTGCGTGGGGCCAAATATGAGACAGCGGCGGCCTACGCCAACCAGGCCTTCACCAAACCGACCATCGCGAATTGGGGGAGTGCCGAGCTTTCCGATTACGCGGTCGGGTTCATCTGCGATCTGAGTTCGCCGAATTTGAAATTCATCTGCCGCAGCGGGTTTGCCGGGCGGGCGAGTGCGGAGGATTATCCGCTCTCCAATAAATTCGATGAAATCGACACGCTGGTGATTTTCGACAACGTGCTGATCCCCTGGGAGAATGTGCTGTTCTACCGGCACACCAAGGCGGCCACCTTCATCCGCTCCACGCTGCATCGCTACTCGGCGTTTGCCTATACGCAGCGGAATTTGAAGCTGGCGGATATGCTGATCGGCGCAGCACTTTATAACGTGAAGCAGACCGGGCTGGACAGCCAGCAGGCGGTCCAGGAGAAGCTGGCGCGGCTTGCGTGTTACCGCGAGGGGATCAACGCGCATCTCACCGCCGCGATTGCAACGGCGCAGCGCAGCCCAGGCGGGTTGATGATGCCCAACCAATCCTTGCTCTATACCGGCCGCGTGCTCGCATGCTCGCAATTGCATGAAATGATGCATATCACTCGCGAACTCTGCGGCGGCCAGATTTGCGTGACCCCCGATGCGGCAAGCTTCGCCCATGCCGAGACCGGGCCGTGGCTTGAGAAGTTTTACACGATCAACGACGAATGGCAGGCGGATGACCGGCGCAAGCTGCTGGCCTTTGCGCGGGATCTGGTGAATTCGGACTATGCGGGGCACCGGCTGACCTTTCAGCTCTTCGCGCAATCTCCGCCCTTCGCGCATCTGGCGGCGGTGTACCGGAATTTTGACTGGGAGGAGACATTGCGCGTGACGCATAAGGCGGCGGGATTGTCCGACAACGTGCGCGGCGGGGCGAGCACCCTGCCCCGGGCAGCGGAGTAAGGCGATGCTGCATCGGAGAATCCGCCCCTTCAACACACGCGATACCTATCCCGAGCAGAATTTGGATAATGATTTGTGCCAGGCCGTAGTTGCGGGAAAGACGATTTACCTGCGCGGGCAGGTACCGCAGGATCTGGACACGCGCGAGAATGTCGCGGTGGGCGACCCGGCCGGGCAGGCCGAGAAGGTAATGGAGAATATCGCGCTGTTGCTGAAGGAGGCCGGCGGATCGCTCGACTGTATTTGCAAGGTTACCGTTTACCTCACCGATATTCGCTATCGTGAGCCGGTATACCGCGTGGCCGGGAAATGGCTGAAGGGTGTATTTCCGGTATTCACCGGGCTGGTCGTGGTGGCGCTGGCGCGTCCGGAATGGCTGGTGGAGATCGACGTGATCGCGGAACTGCCTTAGATCGATATTGATCGCGAAATATAACCGGCGTGGTTTCACCAGGACGTAAACCACGCTAGGAATAGCCCATGAAAACAGAGGCGGAACTTCGGATTGAGCTTGCGGCCGTGTTTCGGATGGCTGCGAAATTCGACTGGCAGGAGGCGGTGGCGAATCATTTCAGCCTCGCCGTCTCCGAGGATGGCCGGAAATTTCTGATAAATCCGCGCTGGCGGCCATTCTCGAAACTGCGCGCCTCAGAGTTGATGCTTCTGGATGCCGGTGCGGCAGCAGCGCCGGAAGACAAGCCCGTGGATACGACCGCCTGGGCGATCCATGGCAGTATTCACGTGCTGCTGCCGCAGGCGCGGTGCGTGCTGCATGTCCACCCACCTTATGCCACCGCGCTCTCCTGCCTCAAGGACCCACGAATTTTGCCGGTGGACCAGACCTGCGCACGGTTCTTCAACCGCGTGGCGATCGACAGCGCCTATGCCGGCCTTGCGGATCATGCCGAAGAAGGCATGCGCCTCGCCAAAGCGTTGGGCGAGAAAAAGATTCTGATGATGGGCAATCACGGCGTCATCACCGTGGGCGAGAGCGTTGCCGAAGCGTTCGATGCGATGTATCACCTGGAGCGTGGGGCAAGAACGTTGATGCTGGCTTATGCCAGCGGACAGGCTCTGCGCGTGTTGCCCGATGATATTGCAGAGATAACCGCTTTGGGCTGGGAGGACGGCAACGCCTTCGCCGATGCGCATTTCGCGGAGATGAAAGCGTTGCTGGATGCTGAAGGGGCGGATTACACTTCGTGAGCCGCCGCGCCTATTCGTCTCCCGGCACACCGTAAGCGGGTGCGCTGGCTGGGTTCAGCGCGCGGGCGACATAATCCTGCATTTGGGGTTCCCAGAGAGTCCAAAGCCTGGAGAGTTCATCGAGCGGCGCATCGTGCCAGTCGACGCGAAGATCCGCTATGGGCCAAGCTTGCCGGTCCACCAGAATTAAGCCGCAGGATTTAATGGGCCCGGCCTCCCCACCCGCCGCCAAACCGGCATGCATAGCGTTGATGACACGCGTTCCGAGCGTAACATTCTCGCTGCTTTCCTGGAAGGCAGTAAGGATAGCGGCGGGCACCGCCGTGTTCGCCAGCAGATTGCCGGCCGCACATACGTTAATGGCGTTTTCCATAGCGTGAATGCCAAGCGTCCGCGTGCCGGAGAAGCAGGCGGTATTGCCTGCATCGTCAATCAGCGTGAGCTGGCGATATTCTAAATGCGTTGCCTGCTCCTGCAGCGTTTCGCAGGCCTGCTGAGCCGTGAGGCCGCTACCCAGTAATTCCAATGCCAGCGGGCCGAGCCGTGGGTCCGTGATATTCTGCGTGGTGGCGGCGCCTGCCCCGGCGCGCGCATAGGCGCAGCGCGCGGCGACAGCGGGAGAGGAGGAAGCGACGGCGGCGGCGAATTGGCCCGTCCGTACGCAACGTGCAATGATTGAAAACGTCATGCCGGGAGTGTAAGCGGAGCGGCATGTTTTGCAAAATATATCATTTCTTGCGCCAGCATAGGCAAAGCTGAGGCAATATGCGGTTTACACTCAAACAGATCGGCTATTTCGTGGCCGCAGCGGAGACCGGCAGCATCACATTGGCTGCGGACCGGATGAATATCTCGCAGCCCTCCATATCCTCCGCGATTGCGGTGCTGGAAGAGAATTTCGGGATTCAGATGTTCATCCGCCATCACGCGCAGGGACTCTCGCTCACCGGCGAGGGCCGCCGGTTTCTCGCGCAGGCGCGGGCGCTGCTGGCCCAGGCGGAAGAGCTGCAGCATGCGGCGACAGAAATTTCCGCGAAGATTTCCGGACCGTTGGAAATCGGTTCGCTCGCGACGCTGTTTCCGTTGGTGGTGCCAGAGCTTTTGTATCTTTTCAAAAAACGGCATGAACATGCGCGGGTAAATGCCATCGCGGGAAACCAGACGGATTTGTTCGAAAGTTTACGGACCGGGCAAATTTCGCTGTTACTGACCTATGACATGGATGTGCCGCCGGATATCGATTTTCTACCTCTCGCCGAGGTACCGCCCTATGCGTATGTGGCCGCATCGCACCCGCTTGCCCGCAAACACAGCGTCAAATTGGCGGAGCTGGCAGCGGAGCCGTTTCTGCTGCTGGATCTGCCGCTCAGCCGGGAGTATTTTCTGGGGTTGTTCCGCCAGGCCGGGCTGATGCCGAATATCGGCGGGGCCTATCCGCATTTCGACGTTATCCGGAGCCTAGTGGCGCGCGGAGAAGGGTTTGGGTTAGGCAATGCGCAGCCGAAAAACCAATCCTCGCTGGATGGGCGAAAGCTCTCCTATCTCACGCTGGAAACGGGTTTGCGGCCGCTCGCCCATGGCGTGGCGACATTGCGAAACACGCGGCGGACGCCGACGATGCGGGCATTTATCGAGCTGTGCCAGGAGATGTTGACCGACCGGAAATTGCCGGGGACGATTTGAAGTCTGATTCCGCCTCTCGCTTATCTGTAGGCTGCGAGCCGCAGGATGCAGAGATCGTCAGGTTAGCGACTCAACAATCCGGTCCAGAAACATGTCGCATTCCGCGAGTTCGTCAGCGGTCACATATTCATCGGGCTTATGGGCGCGGTCGATAGAGCCGGGACCGCAAACGATGCAGTTTAGACCAAGCATTTGGGTGAACAGACCGGCCTCTGTGCCAAAGCCGGTTTTATAGGTGCTCGCGCCGCCGGTCGCCGCGAGGGCAAGTCGTGCAATGCCGGAATCCGGTGCGGTTTCGACGCCGGGATATTCGTTGGTGATGTCGATATCGATCGCGGCGCGGGTATCGAGCGTGACGAGGCGGTCCGCCGCTTCGCGCAAGCGGGCGAGCAGGTGCCCAATATCGTCGCCCGGGATAAAGCGGATTTCAAAAGCAAGGTCGCAGCGCTCCGGCACGATGTTCAGCACCGTGCCGCCCTTTATCGTACCGACATGCACCGTGCTGTGCGGCACGGCATAGGCGGCATCCCGCGCGCCATGGGTCAGGAGGTGGTCTTGCAGCGCGCGTAGTTCCTGCACCATGCCGGCGGCGAGGTAGATGGCATTGCAGCCGAGCCCCGGATTCGCGGAATGGGCGGCGATGCCATGGCAACAGACGCAGCCGGCAATTTTGCCTTTATGGCCGATCGCCACGCGCAATCCCGTAGGTTCCCCTACAATGCAGCCGCTGGCGCCGAAGCCTTCGGCGGCGAGGCGGCTCAACATGCTCCTTACGCCGATGCAGCCTACTTCCTCATCATGCGAAATGGCGATGTGCAGCGGGCGGCGCAGGGTTTTGGACTGCGCGCGGCTGGCGGCGCACATGGCGGAGGCAATGAAGCCTTTCATATCCGTTGCACCCCGTGCCAGCAGCTTCCCGTCGCGCGCGGTGAGGGTGAACGGGTCGGTGGCCCAGGATTGTCCATCCACCGGCACGACATCGCTATGGCCGGAGAGGATAATGCCGCCATCGCCCGTTGGACCGAAACTGGCAAGGAGATTCGCCTTGCCGGGCAAATCGCCGGGCAGCACCCGCACCGCGCCGCCCGCGGCGGTGAGTTCACCCGCGACGAACTGAATCAGCGCCGTATTGCTGTCCCGGCTGACGGTCTTGAAGGCGGTAAGCTTGGCGAGCAGTTCCGGCGTGGTCATTTGCGGCCTGTATTGGGTCCGTAGACCTCGGAGAATTGGGCGATGGCTTCGGCAATTTCGGAATCTGAGAGCAGCACGGGACCGCCTGCCGCCAGGGAGAGCACGTAATGCTGGGCCAAAGCTTCCAGCTCCGTGGCGGCGGCGAGCGCGCTGCCAACATCCTTGCCCGTGGCGATGGCGCCATGATTGGCCATCAGGCAGGCCGAACGGTTTTGCAAAGCTTCCAATACAAAAGCCGAGAGTTCCGCCGTGCCGAACAGCGCATAGGGCGCGCAGCGTACCGGCGCGCCGCCGAAGCGCGCGATCATATAGTGGCAGGCGGGGATCTCCCGGCGGGCCATGGAGAGCGCCGTGGCATAGGGCGCGTGGTGATGGACGACTCCGCCGACTTCCGGACGCGCGAGATAGATATCCATATGGAAGCGCCATTCGGAAGATGGGCGATAATCGCCCTGAAACGCGCCATACGCGCCGGTCAACGGCATCAGCGGCAGCATTTCCGGCGTGAGCTGGTCATAGGGAATCGCAGAAGGGGTAATGAGCATGCCCTCCTCCGTGCGCAGAGAGAGATTTCCGGCTGTGCCCTGGGCAAGACCACGCGCGGCCATGCCGTGGGCCGCTTCGATAAGTTGGGTGCGGCTTTGCATGATGGGTTCTACCATGCCGGGCCGGCGAGCCGGAAGAAGGGGCTTTTCTTTTGTCGCACAACCATGGATATTCCACAGCTTTAAGTTGTTTAACGACAGGAGCGGCGGATTACCAAGCGAAGAAACTTGCTGTTTGGCGGCGCGGCGCTGCTCGGCGGCTGCGCCAATCTCGCAGCGCCCGGTGCCGATCTTTCTGCCCTACCCGTGCCGCCTGCCGGGGCCTATCGTTTGGGACCGGGCGATGGACTGACGCTGCGGGTCTACGACCAGCCCCAGCTCTCCGGCGTGTTCCTGGTGGATGATAGCGGGATGGTCGATATTCCGCTGCTGGGACTCGTGCCTGCTTCGGGTAAAACGGCAGACGCGCTGCAGGCGGAGATCGCAAACGGGCTTGAGCGCCAGAACCTCATCTTGCATCCGAGCGTGGCGGTGGAGGTTTCGACCTATCGGCCGTTTTATATTCTGGGCGAGGTGAATACGCCGGGGCAATATCCATTCCGTCCGGACATGACTGTTCTGACGGCGATTTCGATCGCCGGTGGATTTACCTACCGGGCCGAGCAGGGATATGTGGGGGTCACGCGCGATACGGGCAGCAATCCTGTCCAGTATCGCGCCCCCTTATTTGCATTGGCACAGCCTGGCGATGTCATCACGGTCTACGAGCGCAGGTTCTAAGCGCATTTTCCGATCGGAGTGGTTCGCAAGAGCCAAGACGGTTAGATTTCGTGCGGCAAAGATATGAGCATCGCGCTGTTCCGATTCGGTGGAAATCGCTCGATTCGCCTCAATGCCGCGGTTTTCGCCGCTGGTTATCTTACCTTTCTGAATATGTGGTGCACGCAGGCCATTCTGCCGGTGCTCGCCGCCGCATTCCACGTTGCGCAGGCGCGCACCGGTCTGACCGTCACCGCACCTTTGCTCGCTACCTCCTGCATGGCGCCGGTCATCGGAGCAATATCCGACCGGTTCGGGCGAAAGAATTTCATCTGTTGCGCGGCGTTTCTGTTGATATTGCCGACCTTGCTGGCGGCGGATGCGCGAAGCTTTAATGCATTTTTACTCTGGCGATTCACGCAGGGGCTGCTGCTGCCGTTCATTTTCACCATTACCATTGCCTATATCGGCGATGAATCGAGCAGCGGCGAAACGGCGCGGCTTGCCGGAACTTACGGGTCAGGCGCAATTTTCGGCGGGTTTTCCGGGCGGTTGATCTCGGGTGTCGTGACCTCAAGCTTCGGCTGGCGGCCGGCTTTTTTGGCGATCGCGGTCATTACGCTGGCCATGGCGCTGGCGATCAGCTTCGCCTTGCCGCGGGAGCGGAATTTCCACCCGCTCTATGGCATCGGGCGAGCGCTGCGCTCCTTCCCGCTCCATCTCTCCAACCCGCGCCTGCTGGCGACATATGCGGTAGGGTTCGGCGTGCTGTTCAGCCTTGTGGCGGTGTTTACCTTCATCAACTTCCGGCTGGCCGCCGCGCCCTATTCGCTCGGCCCGGCGGCTTTGGGCGGCATTTTCGTGGTCTATCTGGGCGGCGTGATCATGAGCCCGCTGGCGGCCCGGCTTGCCAACCGGTTTGGCCGGCGGCGCGTGATGGCCGTGGTGGGGCCGGTGATCGCGGCCGGGCTGGGGGCGACGCTTTGCGCACCATTATGGGCCATCGTGTTCGGGCTTCTGCTCGTGAGTTCCGGGATTTTTGTTCAACAGACCTTGGCCACCGCGTTTGTGGGCGTGGCGGCGCGGGAGGGGAAATCCACCGCCGTGGGACTTTACGTGACGTTCTATTATATCGGCGGCAGTGCGGGCGGCCTGATACCGGGCGGCGCCTGGCACCAGTTTGGCTGGCCCGGATGCGTGGCCATTGTCTGCGTGGCGCAGGCGTTGATGCTGGCCGTGGTGACACAATTCTGGACTCTAAGGTCATCTGCGCAATTGCCGGGCTGAAACCGGTCCCTTAAACCATCCGCATTCGAAACGCGTTGCGGGAGCGTAAAATGGAAATGGCAAGCCAAGGGGTTTTGGCGCGTGACCGGTATGATGCGTTTTCGATTATTCTGCATTGGAGCACGGCTTTTCTCGTGATCATCCAGTTCCTGTTCGCGGAGTTCTGGGATTTCTTTCCGCATCCGGTCAAACATCTGATGATCGTGACGCATATGTCGCTGGGCATCGTTCTGACGGTGGTGTTGGCGGCGCGGATTATCTGGCGGCTAACGCCCGGCCATGCGGTTCGGGATGCGGGGACAGGTATCCTGGAAAAAGCCGCGAAGGTGATGCATCTGGCGCTTTACGTGCTGTTGACGTTGCAAATGCCGCTCGGGTTCCTGACCCGCTGGACCGATGATCATCCTCTGGATTTCTTCGGGCTGATGATCCCCTCCCCGCTGGGTAGTTTCAGCGAGGCAACCGGACGATTCGTGGACCAGCTGCATGATATCAACGCCTGGGTCATTATGGGGCTGGCTGCCGCGCATGCGCTGGCGGCGTTGTTTCACCATTACGTCATGGATGACAGCGTGCTGCGTAGGATGATGCCGGCACGGGTCAGGAAAGCGGGATTGGGAAGCTGAAAATTCAGCCCGGAATGGGCGCGATGAGCTGGTGATGGGCCGTCACACCAATCGCGCCCCGGCTCATGCCATGGGTTGCATCGTCGCTATGATAGACCAGCAGAAGCGCATTTTCATGGGTCAGCGCCCTAGCGACAGATAGCTCGACATGGGCGCTGCCCGCACCGTCCGCGCGGAAACTATTATGCGCGGCGGTTCCATCGAGCGGTGTGAAGCCGATGGGTTTCTGGTCGAAATGATTCTCGAACAGGCTGTACAGTCCATGGGGTCGCAGAAAGCTGAAGCGGCAGGTCGCCATCTCTCCCGCCACGGCCTGCTTGACCCTGGCCGTGCCACGCGCGGCGAACCAATCCGCTAGGTTGAAGCCAAGCGGTCTTCCATGTGCGTTATGGAGCGGGGCGGTGCCAGGGTCCGAGAAACGGGCCGGGCGGAGACCTGATTCATGCTGAATTCCCTGTGGGCCGATACCCCCCTGCGCTGCTTCGTCCGCGACAAAGACCTGCGGGTCCAGCGGGGCTGGCTGACGGGTTTCATCAGAGAAAAAACGAGCATGCAGCATGAATTCGAGATCTAGCGGTACATCCGCAGCCACAGAAAACGCGACAAGCTCTGCTGCGCCGAAAGTGGTCAGGCCCAATAGAAATAAACGACGGCATATCCTATCCATGTCTGCCCTATCTCAGGCAGGAAGCGATTGGGCAATATGCCGTCCGGCGCGGCGGTCAGTCCGCGGCGGACTTCAAGCTTTCAGCATGTAAGGCCCGGAACCCTGCCATGACGGCATCGTCGTACCGTCCAACGCATTCAATCCGCTTGCCCGGGCGTTCACGGAACACCCAGCCATCCTCGAAGAAGACGCTGATCTGAGATTTTTCCTGGGTCGTATGGGTTTCCACGGCATCGGTGGCCGCATTCGGAAAGTTTTGTGCAAAGGCATTAATCGTCCGAACGGATGACATGTTTTGCTACCTCCTTCTTCCTGAACCGCAATACGTTATGTGAGCTTATCGCGCAGTTCAATCCCAAAAGGCGGGGCCAAGGTTTTATTTTCCGGATTGTAATCTTCCCGGCTTCGTCAAGCGGTTTGCGGTCGGTCTAGCTGCGAAAGCCGACCGGACGGCCGATAGGCGCGCCGGTTGCAGTACCGTGTTGCATTGCAATCTGGCCGCGCAGGATCGTCGCAACCGGCCAGCCGGTGACGAATGTGCCGTCAAAGGGCGTCCAGCCGCAGGGGCTGGCGATCTGGGCGTTCTCAATCCGCCGCTCGGCGCGCAGATCCACAATGGCAAAATCCGCGTCATAACCCGCTGCGATGCGGCCTTTATTCACGGCGCCGTAAATGCGCGCGGGCCCGGCGGACATGAGGTCCACCATGCGGAAAAGGCTAAGCCGGCCGCGATTCACCTGGTCCAGCATCATCGGCAGCAGAGTCTGCACGCCGGTCAGGCCCGCCGCGCAATCCGGCCAGGGCTTTTCCTTCGCAGCGCGGGAATGCGGCGCGTGGTCGGAGCCGATCGTATCCACCGTGCCGTCCGCCACCGCCGCCCAGGCGGCTTCCAGATGGCGGGCATCGCGCAAAGGCGGGTTCATGACGCCGTAAGCGCCAAGCCGCTCGTAAACCTCCGGCGCGCATTGGACGAGATGGTTGAGTAGCACCTCCACGCTCATCAGATGCTTGTAGTCCTTGAGGTAATCCAGCTCCTCGGCGCTGGAGACGTGCAGGATATGCGCCGGGCGGTTGGTTTTGACCGCCAGCGCGGTAATGCGGCGCGTGCCGAGAAAGGCGCATTCCACATCCCGCCAGACGGCGTGGTTGCTATAGGGATCGCCGGATTTGAACATCGGCTTGCGCGCCTGCAACCGGTATTCATCTTCCGAATGGAACGCAATCCGGCGGCGGCCGCTGCGCATCGCGGCCTCGATGCTTGCATCGTCCTCGACCAGCAGATTGCCCGTGGAGGAGCCGGCGAAGACCTTGATCGCGCAGACGCCCGGCATGGCTTCGTAATCGCCCAATTCCGGGATATTCTCCTTGGTTGCGCCGACGTAAATGCCGACATCGCAATGCGCGTGGCCGGTGATATATTCGTATTTTTTCGTCAGGGTTTCGGCGCTGGTAGCCGCGGGCGTGGTATTGGGCATGTCGAACACGGTCGTGACACCGCCCAGAATGGCGCCAAGCGTGCCGGAGCGCATATCCTCAACGCCTGGGATGCCCCCCTCCCCGCCATCGCGGAAATGCACATGCGGGTCGATGATGCCGGGCAGGACATGCAGATTGGCGGCATCATAGAGTTCCGCCGCTGAACCGAGATTTTTGCCGATGGCGGCGATATGGCCGTTCAGAACGCCGATATCGGCCTGCGTTTCGCCCCAGGGGAGAACAACGGTGCCGTTCTGGATCAATAAATCGAACTTCATATCTGCCTCGGTGTTTTGGAGCGCGATCGTTTGAAGTTCGCCCGCCTGAGCGAGCCGAAAACGTGAATCGCCCTCAGAAATCAAGATAGAGCATGATCGCACTTCAAGCGACCATGCTCTAGATCGAGGATAGCAGTTTTTGCGCGGCCTGGATGACCGTTTCCACTTCCAGCCCTTCCATCGGCGCATCGCCCGGCGGGCCGGGTGCGATGGCGACTTCCGTATGCAAGCCGGCGGGGGCGTATTCATCGGCGCGGGAGCGGCCGAACAGGCCCAGGGTGGGTGCCCCGGCAGCGGCGGCGATATGCATGAGGCCGGAATCATTGCCGATGAAGATGTTCACCTTGCGCATACAGGCCGCGACCTCCGGCAGTGTGAGTGAACCGATGAGGTTGACGGCGTTTGGCAAGGCGGCAAGTACGGGTGCGGCCAGCGCCCGCTCCGCTGCGCCGGGCCCCGCGAAAATGGCCGGCCGCGCGCCGGGGATGGTGGCGGCAAGCGCGTGATAGGCGGCGATGAAACGCTCAGCGGGCCAGATCTTGCCCTCCCAGTTGGCGGTGGGGCCGAGCGCAATGATGGGGCCGGGACCGAGCAGAGCGGCGGCCTTTGCGTCGTCCTCCGGCGCGGTCCAGACCACGGGGAGCGGGGCGTGGGAAAACCCCATGCCGGCCGCAAGCTGCGCATAGCGCCGCCCGGGGCGGCGGCCGCCGCGCAGGATTTTGCGGGTTTTGGCGGCGAGAAAGAGCGAAATGCCCGAGCCGCGCACATCCACCACCATGTCCCAGAAATAGGGTGCGAGTTTGGTCCAGAGTTTCAGCCAATGGGCGTCGAAACGCTGCTTGTCGAAGCGGATCAGCCGCTCCAGACCCGGCAGATGCTCGAATAAAGGTGCTGCGAGCGGCCCGCAGGCCACGGTGAAGCGAGCCCCGGCATTCTGCTGGCCGAGCTGGGCCAGGATGCCGGCGCTGATGACGGCATCGCCGATGCGCGAGGAGGTGATGAAAAGGATTCTCATAGTTGAGCGCGGTCTAGCCGGTTTATGCGTGCACGGGAACGCTTGCGCGCCGCGCGGCGAAGGCCCATTTTCCGCTCATGTCCTCCCTCGCTCATCTCCCCAACCGCGGCGTTCTCTCGGTCAGCGGCGCGGACCGTGTATCTTTTCTCAATGGATTGGTCTCAAACGATGTGGTGCGCGCCGTGCCGGGCCAGGCCGTCTGGGCCGCCTTGCTCACGGCGCAGGGGCGCTATGTGACGGATTTTTTTATCTTCGCCGAGGATGACCGGCTGCTGCTGGACGTGCAGGCGGAAATCGCCGCCACGCTGCTCACGAAGCTCAAGCGCTTCAAGCTGCGCGCCGCGGTGGAACTGTCGGACGCATCGGAGCGATTCTCCGTTTATGCCACCTGGAACGGCGTGCCGCCGCAGGTGCCGGTAACGGCACCTGACCCAAGGCTGCCGGGCGCGGGGTTTCGCAGCCTCAGCGAGCAGGTGCTTGAGACGAATGCGAGCGAGCGGGACTACGCCGCGCACCGGCTCTATCTCGGCCTGCCGGACGGCCCGCCGGATCTGGAGGTCGACAAGACGCTCCTGCTGGAGGCCGGGTTTGACGAGCTGGGCGGCATTGCCTGGGATAAAGGCTGCTATATGGGCCAGGAGCTGACGGCGCGGACGAAATATCGTGGCCTGGTAAAGCGACGGCTGGTGCCGGTGAGCCTGAGCGAAGCGGCGCCACCGGTGGGCACGCCGATTCTCGCGGAAGGCGTGGAGGTTGGGACATTGCGCTCCTCCGCCGGGACCATGGCGCTGGCAAATCTGCGGCTGGATGCGCTGGCAAAACCGCTCCTGGCGGGCAATGCCATCGTGCAGCCAAAAATACCGGGATGGATGACGCTGCCCGGCTGACGCCCGGATTTTGAAAACCATTGCGCCCGCCTGGATTGCAGGTTAGTCCGGCGCCAGCAAAATATTGGATGGACATGAGTAACGGCGAGACTTCCAACGCCACGATCGGCATAATCAAGACCATCACCCGCACCATTGAGACCGAGCAGCGGGGCCTTTCCGCGATGCAGGCGGCGCTGCCCGAGGGGCTGGGCGATGCGTTTGCCTACGCGGCCGAGCTGATTGAGCTGAGCGGCGGCGCGGTTGTGGTGACGGGCATGGGCAAATCCGGTCTGATTGGTCGAAAGATTGCGGCGACGCTGGCCAGCACAGGCACACCGAGCCATTTCGTGCATCCCGGTGAGGCCAGCCATGGCGATCTCGGCATGATCGGCCCGCGCGACGTCGTGCTCGCCCTCTCCTGGTCCGGCGAGACGCCGGAGCTCGCCAATATCATCGCTTATACACGGCGCTTCGATAACAAGCTCATTGCCATCACCTCCCGGGCCGATAGCGCGCTGGGCCGCGCGGCCGATGTCGGGTTGTTTTTGCCGGTGAGCGAGGAGGCCTGCCCGAACGGGCTGGCGCCGACCACCAGCACGACCATGCAGCTGGTCGCCGGCGACGCACTGGCTGTATTGTTGCTGGAGCGCAAGGGATTTTCGGCCAACGACTTCCAACGCTACCATCCCGGCGGCAAGCTCGGCGCGCAGCTCACCACCGTGGGCCAGCTGATGCATACCGGAGACGATTTGCCGCTGGTAAAGCGCAGCGCCACGCTCTCGGAAGGCATTGTCGAGATGACCTCCAAACGCTTCGGTATCGCTGCCGTGGTGGATGAGGCGGGGCATCTGGTGGGCGTGCTGACCGATGGCGATTTGCGCCGCGCATTCCGCAACGGTTTCACGGATACCGCGATCGAACAGGTCATGGGCAAACGCCCGCGCACGGTCACGCCGGACGTGCTGGCGGCGCAGGCCCTGGCACAGATGAACGATGCAAGAATTACCTGCATCTTTGTGATGAATGGCAATATCCCGGTCGGGCTGGTGCATATTCATGACCTGCTGCGCGCCGGCGTGGCTTGAAAGACTAACCCTCCAGAATCTCAATAAAGGTTTCGGGCGCGGCATATTCCCGGATGTCCAGAACGCTGCGGCTGGAACCATCCGGTTTTTCATCGGGCGTACTAAAACCCAGAAGCGTATAATGGTTTTTGACCATGCCGTTTTTTTTCGTCGGCACATAGTCGCCGATGAGCGACTGTGCGCCCATCTCCCGTGCGCGGCGCGCCAGCAGGTTCAGCGTCGTTCGCTCGACCTGCCGGCCGAGGACGCGGCAGCTCATCAGCCATGTGTCGATAACCATATTTCGGTCGCTACCCATTTTGCCGATGACGATGGCGATGATGCCGTTATCGCCAAAACGGTCCATGAGACGCAGCTGCAAGCCGATGGCGTTGCGATCCGACATGATCGCTTTGACATCCTCCTCCGTATAGCGCCGCGTGGTGAGGTTGAACTGGTTGGTCTTGTTGATGAGTTGGACGATGCGCTGGACGCCGACGGAATCGAAACGTCGCCAGATGAGTTTCATGTCCAGCCCGCGCAAATAGGAATTCATGTCGGTCGCGGATTCACGCAGCGCCTCGCGCTGGATATTGCCCTGGTATTGCGCGGAGCGCTCGCGATCTTCCGCCGTGACCGCAAGACTTTCAAAATACCCGGCATCCGAGAGGCTATACGCAAAGAGCGCCGGATCGTCCGGCACTTCCGGCACGGCGACCATGGGCAGTTCCTGACGGATCAGCGTGCGTTCGAACGGGTTGTCGTCCAGGAATACCAGGGCATCCAGCCCGATATTGAGCCGCTGTGCGATGTCGCGCAGATTTGCGGCCTTATCCTGCCAGTTCGCGACGAAGCAGGCAATATCGCCTGATTTCAGCAGCATTTCGGGATGTTTCTCAAACGGCTCGCGCGCATTTGCCTCATCATTCTTGGAACAAACGGCAAGAATGATGCCCCGGCGCGCCTGTTCGCGCGCATAATCCTGCACGGCGATGAATGCCTCGCCGCTGGCGCTGCCCTGGCCCAGCACGATGCCTTCCAGCCCGTCATCGCCGATCACCCCGCCCCAGAGCGTGTTGTCCAAATCCAGCACCAGGCATTTATAGGACCTGCCCTGCCCGGCCGCGATGAGGCGGCCGACGAGGTCGCCATAGACCGGCGCGGCGGCGGGTGCCACCTCCTGCTTGGCGCGGTGCCAGAGGGCCGGGTTGAACCAGGCAAACAGGCCATCGCGGGCCGCTCTGCGATCCAGCGCCAGCAGATCCACGCCGCTTGGCATCGCGGCCTCCCGTAACCAGGCGTTAAACCGGTGAATGACGGAGACGCGCGAGCCGCTGAGTCGCTCCTCATTCTCGCCAATCAACGCGGGGAAAACATCGAGCGCGGTCTGTTGGATGATCTGGCAGGCAAAGGCCTGTTTCGCGAGAGTCCAGCATGTTTGCATCCGGGCGGAAACATCCTGCAATGCTCCTGCGGCGGCGTCATCGGCCATACCGGAGGTCACACCGCCGCAGAGTTCGGATGCATCCAGCGCAAAGAGGATGGCGGTTGGGCGAAATTCGTGCAGGGCGGAGGTTTCGTCCGATAATTCCTGAAAATACTGGCCGTAATCCGGCTCGTAGATGGTCAGCCAGATACCCCGGCGAAGGGCTGCAATGCGGATGGCGGCATGCAGATGGGATGTGGTGGAGGAGCTGAGAATGGCCAGCCGCACAGGTTTGGTGGCAAGCCGCTCCGGCGGCCTTGCACCGAAGCGTTCCCGGATGATCTGGTCGAGCGCGTTAATGCCCGTGAAGTCCAGCCGCAGATTGGCAAGCGCAATCGCTTCCTCCCAGGCAGCGACGGAAGTCTCCTCGCCTGCCCGAAAGGCTTTAAAGCGCGCGCGCCAGCCTTCATCCGAGGGCAACCAGTGGAGGGATGGGGCCAGGGTGCCAAGCATGCAAATACTCCATGAACTTAAATAATCGCGCGTTAAATGAGGCGGTATGCCGCTTACTCGATAGATCAGGCACATGCTCGCCATGATGGCGAAAAACGAACCCGCAACGGGCGCTTGTTACGCCAGGCCCTCAATATAACGATAAAAAAATGACGCAGACTCTGAACCGATTGACGTGATCCGCCATTCGCACTCGGGGAATGAAGCACAACCCGAACCGGCATTCATACTCATGGCTGCTCCTCAGAGACTTGCGTCGCATTGCAACGCTTCGCGCGATCTCTCAATGACTAGGATAACGTTAAAATAAATTAGATAATGCCAAAATTTCGCTCGATATTTTGAAATCCATATTCAGAACTATGTTTCGCCAAACGATTGGTTGGGTCAATCAACCGGCATCATTCATCTGCATGTTCACGCGCTTTTTACTTCACCGCGCGAAAGACGAAATTCATCGGGCCGAGATAGCCAAACTCTTCGGACCAGTAGAGATACGCCGCTGCATCACGAAATCCGGCAGCGCGCAGCATGTCCAGCAGGTCCCAGCCGAAACGGTGCGTGACCCCCTGCCCTGCCATTTCCTGCGGATCGGCTAGGATTGAGTTTACCGCGGAATGGTGGAACGGCACGGAGAACAGGAAACGTCCACCATCAAGCAAGGCGCCGCAGAGCGCCGCCAGCGTTGCGGACGGATGATGAACCCCCTGGAAATAATCCAGCGACACCGCGATATGCACACCATCTGCGCCCGGCACGGCGCCGTCCTCGCGTTGGGTGATCACCTCCTGGACCATTGCTGACAGCCTGGCATCCAGAACGTCCTCGGCGCCCAGCAATAAGAGCCGGGCCCAGGGCAGGACACCCGAAGCCTGGACGAAATGGAGCAACGCGCGACGGCGATTGTTCAGATTGTCCTCGCAATCGCAATGCATGGACTCGCGCCAGTTCGGCACCTGGCTGCCATTCTTCAGCCTTTCGCCTTCCGCCGCATTGGAGGTAAACACGCACGCACGCAGGCAGGGCGCGCATGTGCCGGGCTGAACGATCACCGCCTCCCGGGTCGCCTTCGAGATTTCGTATTCGTATCTTGAATCGAGCAAGCTCTGATTCTCGCTACGATAGGATTGAAAAGCCGCAAATGAGGTAAAACGCAGCGCCGGAAATTTTGGCGCAAGCGCAAAACTTGAAATCTCGAAGGCGGCTGGCGGCATAGCGGAGGATTTCATCACCATGAATGCTGAAATGGCAGGAACCGATGCGCCGGTCCAGTCGCTCCGACACATACTTGCCGATACGGTATCGCAACGCTAGTCCAGCTTGTGTGCGGATCACGCTTCCGGATGCCCACCACACTAAAAGCCATGCCGATATTTTGTTTTGAGCAAGGATCAATAATGCGTATGGAGTCTGGCAACACGCGGATTTCCGGCATGGACATCCTCGGTCTATCGCAGAGCGATGATGATCCGCATCTGGCACTGTTTGATCGGCTGAACGCGTTCACCCGGGGCCGGCAGCTCCGGCGATACCAGCGCGACATCTGGCTGAGCGGGCGGTTCACGATCGAACTTCCGGGCAACCGGGAGCCAAGGCAGGCCGATGGGACCCTGCTCGCGGAGGTGAAAGCCTATGCATGGAGATTCCCAGGGGCGGAAGGCCCGCTCTGGCTGACCAGCACGGGCCCCAATCTCGGCTATGCGATCAGCGCGATGATAAACCCGAAAGATAAAACCATCATCCTCGCGCCGGATGGGGATGTTGAAATTACGGCTTTATTTGCCCGCGCGATCACCGGTAACCCGTCGATTGCAGGCAATCCGTCCGAGGCAATTCTGCTGGCAGGGCACGAAAATTTCGCGCATTTCATCTGGAATGAGTTGCCGGCGCTTCTGGAGCTGGAATCGCTCGACGCAAAAATCTCCGCTGTGCATACAACCTTTGAGCCTATTCTGCCGCTTGGCCGGCTCACCAGGCTGCCAAGCAGCCTGACGCCGCGACCTTCCATCCTCGCACGAGGCTGGATGGATACCGTATTGGTCCAGCCCGGCGTGCTGTTCTCCGCCGGGTCAACGCTTGTGACAAGACAAACACAAAATCGCGTGCTCGAACGTTGCCGTTCCGAAACCGGCCCGATCCCGCTAAAAACAGCCGGCACGAAACGCATATGGATCAGCCTGCGCCGCCTTTACCGAACCGCGAGCAATGAGCTGGATGTCTTCACAAGGCTGCTGGAAATGCTTGGCCGAGCGGAAAGAAGGTTCGAGATTTTGCTGGACGGTTATTCACTGCCGCAGGATCTGTCATTCTCTGGCCGATATAATATTCCATGGCAGGAGGCGCAAAACAGGCTTGTAGCGGACTTAGCCGCCATGCTCATTGCCGCTGCTGGGCACACAAAGCTAACGATCCACGATCTGACACGCTGCAACCTTGCCACCGCACTTGCCTGGGCCGCCACCGCCGATGCCTATATCTGCCATCATGGCACACAGCAGCATAAAATAGGCTGGTTGAACGCCGTTCCTGGATTGGTTCATGTTAACCGCCATATCCTTGCAACGCATCCGGGCAGATGGACCGCGGAGCAGGCCGAAGGGGCGATCCCGCCCGATTATATGCCGGAAGAAATGATTGGCGATACGCGTAGTGATAACGCACGACAGGACATGCCGTATTTCCAGGATTATTGCTTTACCGATCCGCAGAAAGCCGCGGACATCATGTTTGCGTTTCTGCTTGAAAAATGCTGCCGGACATAGGCTCTCACCTCATTCCGCCGCCAGCCGCAGATTCGCGCCAGCCTCGCGCAACCTTTGGGCATCCGCCGTCAATGCCGCCTCGGATATGCCTTCCACGATCGCTTGCCCCGGCAGTACGCTGAATTCAGGCGCATCCTCGACAGTATATCCTATTTTTTTTCGCGCAGGGTATATTCCGCCAATGCGGCGTCCGGGGTGTTGAACGCCTCATCCAACCCACCCAGCCGCTCCCACACGGCGCGGCGCAGGGCGAAGGCGGGCCGTGCGTCCGTATCCTCCGGGACCAGCGCGGCGAGATTGGGCTGCCGCTCGAAAGCGGCGAGAGCCCGCGCCCAGCCTTGCTGCGGCTGTGCACCGGGCGATAGAAAGACGACGATTTCTCCTCTGGCAAGCTGCATGGCCTCGTTGGTTCTGTTCACCGCTGAGGGCGCGGGCAGCCGCGCATAGGGCAGATTTCGGATACCCACGATAAGCGCCGACACATCTTCCCGGGTGCTGGAATCCAGCAGAACGATTTCGACCTTCAAATCTCCCAATGTCCCGCCCAGCACCCGCAGCGTTTCACGCGTTACCGAAACATTTTCGGCGGCTTCGACAAAGATGGTAAAGACCGGCGCGTCATACAGCTCAAAGATGAGCTTGGGGTCCTCAGAAAGAGTCAGGACATTCGCGGCAGCCAAACCGCTTGCCGGCGTGAGCGGGCCGTCCGCCAGGCTTTGAAAAAAATCTCCGACAGTTTTGAATATCGCCTTCGCTGCGCACTCATCCTGGCCGCCCCGCTGTTCAAGCGCGGCAATGGTGCTGGCGAGCAGCCGCAGATCGTTTTCAAGCTCTGCTATTCTGGTCAGGGCATCGGCCACTGAATTTTGCCGGAACACGAGCGGTTGCGGCAGGATATTCCCGCTGCGCCGGTCGCGGGCCGTCACGATCACTTCCCGCGACGCGTTCAGCGCGTGAAAGGGCAAGGCCATGGAGAATCCATAGGCCCCATCGCCCAATCCGGCCGCCAGCAGGTCCGGGCGAAACGTATCCGCGGTTACAACGCCAGCCAGCACGCCATCCAAAAGAATTTCGACCTCTGGGCGCATGCCGGGCCGCTCAGCATAGCGCGCCCAGCCCGCCACGCCTTCGATCTCAGAAACCACGTCTAGAAAACCTTCCACCCCCCAATCCGTATCGGCCGCAACCTCCTCTTCGCGCTTGACCACATTCACGATGTTGCCGTCTTGCAAAACCGGGATGCTCTTCCGCCGTTTAGCCATGATCCATCAAACCCCGAGTTTCTGCGCAAAGGCGGTTTCCATTGCCCGCGCCAGGACGCGCCGGCCCATTGCCAGCGAAAGATGCTCGCACACCATGTCCTGACCATTGCGCGAGAGCGCGTTCCACAATGCTTCATCATGATAGAGACGGGTGATTTCAGAACTAAATTGTTCCGGTCCGTCAGCCACCAGAACATGCGTTTCATGCACTAGCCCTGCCCCTTCCACCCCCACCGGCGTGGAGACGACCGGAATGCCGTAGGACATGGCGGAGGCGACTTTGCCCTTTACCCCGGCGCCCGCCCGCAACGGGCAGACGAACACCCGGCAGGCATCAAACACTGTGCGGAGGTCTTCAACCGATCCAGCAACGATAATGTCCGGTGCCGCAAGCGCCACAATTTCACGCGGCATATGGGAGCCGGCGATGATGAAGCGGACACCTGGGAGTACCACGCGCAGGCGCGGAAAAATTTCGGCGACAAAATACTGCACGGCATCGATATTCGGCAGATGGCGGTAGCCGCCGAGGAAGCAAATATCCCGCCTGTCGGCAAAGGGCGTGCTCGTGCCGAAATGTTCGAACATCAGGGGCCAGAGTGCGACCGGGCAGCCGGGCACGGCCGCGGCCAGCACCTCACGCTCATGGCTGGAATGGGTGATCGTGCAATCCGCCTGTCCGATCAATGAAAGCTCGCGTTGCTTCATCCGCGCCGCCGCCGCTTTTGTGTCTGCATCCCCGGTCAGCGCCGCCATACGCTCCATGCGCAAATAATGCAGATCCGCGACATGGAAGAGCAATGCGGCTTGCGGCGCGTGGTTGCGGATATGCGGCAGGCAATGTTCCAGCACGCCGGGGCGGTAGACCAGCACGGCATCAAACAGCGCGCCAAAGCGCTGCATATAGGATTCAAAGCCGAGCTCGAACGGGGCGTAGGCGCAATCCACGCCCATCTCCTGCAGCGCATTCGTGTATCGTGGCTGGAACAGCCAGTTATCCTGCGGCACGAAATGGGTTTTATAGCCGAGCGCCATGCAGACCTGAAGCGCCATGAATGTCTGCACGGACCCGGCATCCTGGTCCGGCGTAGGCGCGGTCGCGTCCACGACGAGCATGCGTTTGCAAACATCGCGCTCACGCTCGAAATACGGCGAACGGCCATTGGGCCTATGCCGGCTGAGTTGCTCGTGCCAGCGCAGGTAGATCTTTTTGGTATTGATGCGCTGATAGGCCTTGACGCCGCTCGCCGTATCGGTGCCGGAGGTTTTACCCTCGTAATGGATGATGCGCGATTGCGGCTGAAACCAGACTTCAAACCCGGCTTCACGCACGCGGAAGGCGAGGTCCACATCCTCGCAATAGGCCGGGTGAAAATGCGCATCGAACCCGCCAAGTTGGTTCCAAAGCGTACGGGGCAAAGCGATGGAACAGCCGGAGATGTAATCCGCGCGGCGTGCGTAGCAATATTGCGGGCGGTTCGGATCGTCGCCATGGCCGTAATTCCAGGCCGTCCCGTCGCGCCAGATTATACCACCCGCCTCCTGCAGCCGGCCGTCGGGGTAAAACATTTTCGAGCCGACGAGTCCGGCTTTTGGGAACAGTTCGAAACTGCCGATCAGACGGTCGAGCCAGCCCGCGACGACGCGCGTGTCGTTATTCAGCATCACCACGAAGCGCCCCCGTGCGAGGGCCGCACCTGCGTTGCAACTGGCTATGAAACCGCCATTGGCGGCTTCACGGTGATAGCGCAGGAGCCGGATGCGCGGGAGAAACAGGCCGGTTTCATCGGGCGACGCGTCATCAACGATGATGATCTCTAACGCATGGCGCGATGGGTGGCGCAGCAGGCTGTCCAGCATGTTCAGCGTATAGTTGAGCTGCCCATGCACAGGGATGATGATGGACACGTCGACCGGACCGGCTTGTGGCGCTTCAATCTCGTTCAGCGCCGCCGCCGCCGTCGCGAAATCCGGCGCGTCCCCATCCAGACCGAACCGGCGCATGAAGGCGTCGCCCTGCCGGGCCGCATGCGGCACGGGATCGTCCGGGCGGATGTCGTAGAGCCAAAGATCCTCGGGCGCGCGGCTCGCATCCTCGGCCATGACCCATTCATGCTTGGTGCGCGGTATGTCAAAAGCGGCCGTGCCGGTGGCTGATCGCGTGGTGGCGGCGATCAGCTTGCGTTGAAGACCCGTTTTGTCGCGCTCCAGATCATGAACACGCGCCTCCATCGCGGCCAGCCGGTCCGCCAGTCCGACGGCGAGCGCGTGATAACCCGCCCCAGGCGTTTTGAAGTTAATGTTCATGAAGCGGCCGCTTGGCTAAAAGAGCAGCTGATCGGCATTATTTATATAATGATACCGTAATAATATTGTTTGCTTTTCCATAAGCCGATATTAAACTATCCGAAAGTTAATGTATACGATATCAAAACAATTTTTATACGCCTCCAAGTAGAAAGCGCGGGGTTCGAATAGGGAGATCAAATGATTCATGCTTGATCTGTACGGCCAATTTTCGGGTAGCCGTCGTTTTATCGCGATATATGACCGAAAGCTCCCGGCCGGGGCGGATCCCGCCGTCAACCAGCCTTCCCGAAAAAAGCTTTTATTAACCGCCTCTTTTGAGAATGTCTGCGGACTTTCAGGCAAGCCCATTGCATGACGGTGCTGGGCGATGTGGTGATGAACGCAGACGGTGTGCTGCACGGGTGGTGCTGGAACCCGGACGCGCCGGATGAACGGCTGACGGTCGATATTCTGATGGATGACGAGGTCGTGGCCTCGCTCACCGCTTCCCAGCCGCGCGACGATCTGAAGTTCATGAAATACGGCGATGGGGAGCACGGATTTTATGTCACGATGACACAACGGATTGCCGCCGCCGCCCCGCGCGTGATCAGCGCCCGGGAGCGGGTCAGCGGGCGGTGTTTCTGGCGTTCAAAGCTACGCGACTTCGCCATGCCGGCGGAATTCGAGCAAAGGCTAGTCGCCGCAAGGGGGGCGCTGCGGCAACTCGCGCATTCGCAGGCGGTCCAGGAGGGGATTCGAAAGCCGCCTAATCTGCTGGGTGCAGAGGCATTAGCGTGGCTGGAGGAAGAGCTGCGTTCGTTTGGCGGCCCCGGAATAGCCACGAATACGGTCACGCTCGCCTATCCAGCTGCTCCCGCCTTCAGCGCGGTATTCGATGCCGGGACCGACGGAGCCGCGGCGTTGGCCTCCATTCGCGCCGGCGCAAATGTGCTGGGCATAGAAGGTGCCGAGATTATCCTGACCGATGGCGGCGCCGACCCACGCACGAAGCAGTTCCAGGCACAGCTACGAAACCTGAAATACATTCTGTCGCCAGGGCTTGGCGCAGCGGCACGTCGGAATCAAGCCATCGCCGCAGCGCGCGGGGAGAGATTGTTTTTCTTAACTCCTGGCACGCCACCGCAGGCGGCCGCGTTGCACGAGTTGGTGCGTCTTGCGGGAGCCCACCCGTTGCTCGCCGGCGATCTGGCGGAAGCAGTGGAGCGCATTGCCCCCGCGCAGATTGAACCATGGATGGAACCCGGTCCGCCGGCGCCGTCCTGCCTGCGCCTCGCCGCGCCGCGCTCGCTCTTCAGACGGTATGGCGGGTTCGATACGCGAATGGATGATGGCGCCGGGCTGGACCTGCTGGACTGGGTATTGCGTTCCGCCACGGCCGGCGCGCGCCCCCTCGCCTGCCGCACCCCCTGGCCCGGTCTCGGGTCTGTCGCCACATCCGGGCACAAGCCGAGCAATGCGCATGCTGGCAGGTGTTTTGCGGAACGCTGGGTCATGGGTCATGCATCTTGATCGCGGCTGCGCCCCCGGTTTACGAAGGAAATTCAATACTTCATTAGGGGTCGCCCGTGGATTTCGATTTATTTGTGATTGGCGGCGGTTCGGCAGGCGTTCGTTGCGCCCGTATTTCCGCCGGGCATGGGGCCCGGGTGGGCATCGCCGAAGAACGTTTCTGGGGTGGCACCTGCGTGAATATCGGGTGCGTGCCGAAGAAATTCATGGTGATGGCCGCCGAATACGGCGCAGCGGCTGAGGATGCGCGGGGCTTTGGCTGGAACATCGCCAAGGGCGCGCATGACTGGGGGGCGCTGCTGGCGGCCAAGGATCAGGAGATCGAAAGGCTCAACGGCATCTATAAGCGCCTGCTGGATCAGGCCGGCGCTAAGATCTTCGAAGCGAAGGCGCGGTTCATCGACGCGCATACGCTCGATGTCGATGGGCAGCGGATCACCGCCGAGCGGATCGTCATCGCCACCGGCGGCCACCCGACCCGGCCGGATATTCCAGGCGCGGAGCTGGCCGTGGTGTCCGATGACGTGTTTTATTTGAAAACGATGCCGCGCCGGGTGGCGATCATCGGTTCGGGCTATATCGGCGTGGAATTCGCGGGGATTTTCGCGGGGCTTGGGGCGGAGACGCATCTGATCTACCGCCAGCCGCTGCCGCTGCGTGGGTTTGACGAGGATATGCGGCTCGGCCTCGCCGAGGCGATGAATGAGAATGGTATTCTGCTTCATCCCGATACCGTACCCAAGAGCATTACCGAGGAGAATGGCGTGAAGCGCCTGGCGCTTTCCGACCTCTCGGTATTGGATGTAGATCTGGTATTTTTCGCCACCGGGCGTGCCGCGAACGTGTCGAGCCTCAACCTGGAAGCGGTCGGCGTGGAGACGGGCAAGGACGGCGCAATCACGGTCGATGCCGAGCTCGCGACCTCGGTCCCGCATATTTACGCCATTGGCGACGTGACCGACCGGTTGAACCTGACCCCGGTGGCAACCGCCGAGGGCCATGCCTTGGCCGATACGCTGTTCGGGGGCAAACCGCGCACGGTGAGCCTGGAGAACGTACCGACGGCAGTATTCTCCATCCCGCCGATCGGCACGGTCGGGCTGACGGAAGCGGAAGCCGCCAGACGGGGCCCGGCGAAAATTTTCCTCACCCGCTTCACACCGATGCGCCACAACCTTTCCGGGCGTAACCGCAAGAGTATCATGAAGCTGATTGTGGACGCCAAGACCGACAAAATTCTCGGCGCACATATGCTGGGCGAGGATGCACCCGAGATTTTGCAGGGCATCGGCGTGGCGGTGACCGCCGGGGCGACCAAAATCGACTTCGACCGGACGATCGGCATCCACCCGACAGCGGCGGAAGAATTCGTCACCCTGCGGACTCAGACCAGGGTTGTGGGGCCGGACATATTGCCTGAGTAGCGTTTTCGACAATTTCGCGCGATAAGGGCGAAAAATTCAGGTCCCTGGAGACATTATGGATACGATCACCCCAGCCCATCTGACCCAAGGCTGGACACCTGCCAGCTGGCGCGACTGCCCGATCCGCCAGGTGCCGAGCTATCCGGATGCGGATCGCCTGGCATCCATGGAGGCACGGCTCAGCCGATTCCCTCCGCTCGTCTTCGCGGGCGAGGCGCGGCGGCTGAAGGCGCAGCTTGCTTTGGCCGCCTCCGGCCAGGCCTTCGTGCTGCAAGGTGGGGATTGCGCGGAAAGCTTCGGTGATTTTACCGCGAACGTGATCCGAGACACGTTCCGCGTGCTGCTGCAGATGGCGGTGGTGCTGACCTTCGGCGGCGCAATGCCGGTGGTGAAGCTGGGCCGCATGGCCGGGCAATTCGCCAAGCCGCGCTCCTCGGACACCGAGACACTGGGCGGCGTGACCCTGCCCTCCTATCGCGGCGATATCGTGAACGGGCCGGATTTCTCCGCCGATGCGCGCATCCCGGACCCGGCGCGCATGGAATTCGGCTATTTCCAATCTGCCGGCACGCTCAACCTGCTGCGCGCCTTCGCCTCTGGCGGCTATGCGGATCTGCATGAGGTCCATCGCTGGAACCTGGATTTTGTGGAACGCTCGCCGCTGGTAGAGCGATACCGCGACCTCGCCGCACGGATCGACGAGACATTGAACTTCATGGGTGCTTGCGGGCTGACCAGCATTTCCGCGCCGCAGATCCGCGAGACGGATTTCTATACCTCCCATGAATCCTTGCTGCTGCCTTATGAGCAGGCGTTGACGCGGGTGGATTCCACCTCGGGCGAATACTATGCCTGCTCGGCGCATTTCCTCTGGATCGGCGACCGCACGCGCCAGCTGGACGGCGCGCATGTCGAATTCATGCGCGGCATCCGCAATCCGATCGGCATGAAGGTCGGCCCCTCGATGGAGGCGGACGATCTGATGCGGATCATGGACGTGCTCGACCCGCAGAACGAGCCGGGGCGCCTGACGCTCATCGCCCGCATGGGGGCAGACAAGGCCGCCGAGAAGCTGCCGCCTTTGCTGCGCGCCGTAAAGCGCGCCGGACGCACGCCGGTTTGGCTGTGCGACCCGATGCACGGCAACACGGTCTCAACCGCGCAGAAGATCAAAACGCGCCGGTTCGACTCCATCGTCTCGGAGCTGAAGAGCTTTTTCGACAGCCATGAGGCGGAAGGCACGATCGCCGGCGGCGCGCATGTGGAAATGACCGGCCAGGATGTGACGGAATGCGTGGGCGGTGCGCGCGGCTTGCGCGAGGAGGATTTGGGCGCACGGTATGAGACCTTCTGCGACCCGCGGCTGAATGCGGAACAATCGCTGGAACTCGCGTTTCTTCTGGCCGAGGAGCTGAAAGCGCGCCGCGCGCGGCGCGCCGGCGTATGATCCCCTCCCCGCTCGAAGACGCGGAAATCGCCGCGCGAACAGATACGTATTTCAACCGCACCCGCGCCATTGTCTCGCGCTTTGGCGACCGGCGGGTGACCTATGCGGTGTTTTTACGCCGCCCTGTGGTCTGCGCCCCGGCGCTGATGGTCGAATGGTTGCAGGCCGTCGCGCAGTCGCGCGGCGAGACATTCGACATCGACCTCACACATCCGGAGGGCGCCTGGGTGGGGGCCGGCGAGCCGCTGGCCTATATCACCGGCAGTTTTGCCGCACTATCGGACCTTGAGACGATATTCCTGCAGAAAATCGGCGCTGCCTGCGTTGCCGCGCATAACGCCTTCCAGATGTGCGTTGCGCTGCCAAAGACCAGCTTCCTCGCCATGGATGCGCGCCATTGCGCGGGCGCTGAGATGCAGGAGATCATGGCCTATGCCGCTGCCGTCGGCTCGCGCGCTGCCAAGGCAGAGGGGGCGAAAGGCTTCATCGGCAACGCGACCGACTGGACTGCGCATTATTTCGATGCGCGGGTGGGCTACGGCACGATGCCGCATGCGCTGATCGGCTATGCTGGCTCCACGCTGCGTGCCGCCGAGATGTTTGTGGACACGTTCCCGGAAGACGATTTGACCGTGCTGGTGGATTATTTCGGCCGGGAGATCACCGATGCACTGACCGTGTGCCGGCATTTCTCGGATATGGCCCGGGCAGGCCGGATGGCGGTGCGGTTGGATACGCATGGCGGGCGGTTCCTCGAAGGGCTGGACCCGCAGGAGAGCTACGCCGTACTGGAGCGCCATGCGCCGGGTGCGCTGCGGCGCTACCGCAGCCAGACGGAGCTGCGCTACCTTATCGGCACCGGGGTTTCCTCCGCCGCCGTTTGGAAGATGCGCGAGAGCCTGGACGAAGCCGGGTTCGAGCGCGTGCGGATCGTTGCATCGTCGGGCTTCGGCGTGGAGAAATGCAGCGTGATGGCGGATGCGAACACGCCGATCGACGTGGTGGGCACTGGTAGCTTCATCCCGGAGATCTGGAGCGAGACCTATGCCACGGCGGATATCGTCTCCTATGACGGCGAGCCGATGGTGAAGATCGGCCGCGAATTTTTGCTCCGCTCGGTGAAGCGTGATTTGGGTTAAGCGCCGCCGTCAAAACCATTGTGCCTGCGCGGGCGGGCATCCACATTTCACCCACCGGTCCTGAAGCATGAGTGACACGCTGAACATCGCCATCGCGCAGATCAACACGCAGGTCGGCGCGATCGACAAGAACCTCGCCGCCATTCGCGCCGCCCGCGCCAAGGGCGCCGCGATGGGGGCGGATCTGGTGGTGACGCCGGAACTCTCGATCTCGGGGTACCCGCCCGAAGACCTCGTGCTGAAACCGGCTTTCGTCGCGGCCTGCGAGGAAGCGGCCGAGGCGTTGGCGAGAGACACGGCGGATGGCGGGCCGGGGCTGATCATCGGAACGCCCTGGCGCGATGGTGAGACGCTGCATAACGCCGCCTTCGTGCTGGAGGGCGGCAGCATTATCGCCCGGCGCAAGAAGCATGAGCTGCCTAATTACGGCGTGTTCGATGAGAAACGCGTGTTTACCCCTGGCCCGGCGCCCGGCCCGGTGGTGTTTCGCGGGTTCCGGCTCGGACTGCTCATTTGCGAGGATTGGTGGTTCCCGGATGTGGCGGAAACCCTCGCGGAATCCGGCGCGGAATGCCTGCTCTCCATCAACGGCTCGCCCTTCGAGGATGGCAAACAGACCCGCCGTGTGACGCTGGCGGTGGAGCGCGTGGTGGAGACCGGGCTGCCCTATATCTTCGCCGCGCTGACCGGCGGGCAGGACGAGATTGTGTTCGACGGCGCGTCCTTCGTGCTGAATGCGGACCGCACATTGGCCGTGCAGATGCCGGTGTTCGAGGAGGCGGTAACGCTGACACGCTGGACGCGCACGGCGGCCGGGCTGGTCTGCACGCCGCAGAAGCTTCCCCCCGAGCCGGACCGGCTGGCACAGATTTACGCCGCCATGATGATGGGGCTGCGCGACTACGTGAACAAAAACGGTTTCCCCGGCGTGGTGCTGGGGCTCTCCGGCGGGATCGACAGCGCGATTTCCGCCGCCGTGGCTGCCGATGCGCTGGGGCCAGAGCGCGTACGCGCCGTGATGCTGCCGAGCCCCTATACCAGCGAACATAGCCTGGAGGACGCGGCCGCTTGCGCCAACATGCTGGGCATCGCGTATGAGACGATCCCGATTTCCGGCGCGATGGACGCCTTTGATGCCGCACTTGCCCCGGCTTTCGCGGGCACCGCGCCGAACATCACCGAGGAGAATATCCAGTCGCGCTCGCGCGGGTTGATCCTGATGGCGCTGTCCAACAAGTTCGGCCATATGCTGCTGACCACCGGCAATAAATCCGAGATGTCCGTCGGCTACGCCACGCTCTATGGCGATATGTGCGGCGGTTATTCGGTGCTGAAGGATGTCTACAAAACCACGGTGTTCGAGCTTTCCCGCTGGCGGAATGCAAACATGCCCGTGGGCACGCTGGGCCGCCACGGACCTGCGATGCCGGAGCGGATCATTACCAAGCCGCCTTCCGCCGAGCTGAAGCATAATCAGACGGACCAGGATTCCCTGCCGCCCTATGAGATACTGGATGCGATCCTGCTGCGGCTGATCGAAAGCGAGGCCAGCATCGATACGGTGGTGGCCGACGGCTATGACCGCGATACGGTATTGCGGGTATGGAAGCTGCTGGACCGTGCGGAATATAAGCGCCGCCAAGCGCCGCCGGGGGTGAAGATCACGCCCCGGGCCTTCGGGCGGGACCGCCGCTACCCGATGACGAATGGGTTCACGAATTTGATTAAGTAGGTTTCATCGTCATTACGAGCGTCACGCGGATGCGTGCATTCGCGTGACGCTCGTAATGACGGTGTTGGGGAGGGCCAGAGTCCCCTCGGCTTTTCTATCCCTCGATCGGCTTTTCTATCCCTCGAAATGATCCGCAACCAGACGGTCCAGCAGGCGCACGCCGAAGGCTGAGGCGCCTTTCGGCGTGGTTGCGCTGTCTTTCGTCGCCCAGGCCATGCCGGCGATATCCAGATGCGCCCAGGGCTTGCCGTTGACGAAGCGCTGCAGAAACTGCGCGGCGGTGATGGAGCCGCCCGCGCGGCCGCCGCCGATATTCTGCATATCGGCAATCGGCGAGTTCAGGTTCTTGTCATAGGCCTCGCCCAGCGGGGCGAGCGGCATGCGCCAGAGCTTCTCATCCGTTACCTTCCCCGCCGCGATCAGCTTTTCGGAGAGCTCGTCATCATTGCTGAACAACCCGGCATATTCATGGCCGAGGCCGACGATGATGGCACCCGTCAGCGTCGCAAGGTCGATCATGTATTTCGGCGCGAAACGCTCCTGCGCGTAATACAGCACATCGGCCAGCACGAGGCGGCCTTCAGCATCGGTGTTCAAAATCTCGATGGTCTGGCCGGAATAGCTCTTCACCACATCGCCCGGCCGAACTGCGCTGCCCGAGGGCATGTTCTCGACGAGCCCGACAAGGCCTACCGCATCCACCCGCGCCTTGCGCCCGGCGAGTGCCGCCATCAGCCCCACCACGGTGCCGGCACCGGCCATGTCCCATTTCATGTCTTCCATCCCCGCAGCGGGTTTGATGGAAATGCCGCCAGTATCGAAGGTCACGCCCTTGCCGATAAAGGCGATCGGGTCTTTCGGCTTCTTGGTCTTTTTGCCATCGGTCCCGGTGGCGCCGGATGCGCCGAGCCATTGCAGGACCACCATACGCGGCTCCCGCTCACTCCCCCAGCTGACACTCAGCAGCGAGCCGAAGCCGAGCTTTTCAAGATCTTTCTTGCCGTAAACCTCGATTTTGAGTCCGAGTTTCTTCAGCTCCTCCACGCGCTCGGCAAATTCCGCCGGGTAGAGGACATTCGCAGGCTCGGTCACGAGGTCCCGCGTGAATTCGACCCCATCGGCCACGGCCGCCAGCGGCGCATAGGCGGCGCGGGATTTGATCGGGTCGCCTGAGAGAATGGTCAGCTTGGCGAGCTTGGCCTTCTCATCCTCTTTCAGCGTGGTGCGGTATTTATCGAACTTATAGCTGCGCAGCCGCGCACCTAGGCCGAGATGGGCGGCGTGCGTTGCATCCAGCGTCTCGGCCAGTACGGTCGCCTCCGGCTCCTTGGAAATGGCGGCGAAGATCGCCCCGCCCAGTTCCTCGGCGGCGCGGGCGGTGAAGGCTTCCGGCTTGCCGGTCCCCAGCAAGAGCACGCGCTTTAACCCGGCATTGGGCGCCAGCAGGCTGGCCGACTGGCCCTTTTTGCCGGTGAACTCAGCGGCGGAGATCGCCCGCTTCAGCCCGCCCGCGAGCGCCTTGTCCAACGCGGCCGCCAGACCTGTAAGCGCCGCCCCCTCGGACAGCGGCAAAACAAGCACGCCGGTTTTCGGCAAGACGGCTTTCGCGAAGGCGATATCGAGCATATTCAAATCCCTGTTAACTATCTGCCAATCAACATAACATCATTGCTGCGCTTGGCCAGAATGGGCCCAGGCTTTAGAGAGGGCGGATGGACGATCAAGCTCTTTTGGCCCTTGCCGTGCGGCTGGTAGGGGATGCCGCCGCGCGCATCATCGAAATCCGGGATGCCGGATTTCGGGTGGAAACCAAGGCGGACACCTCCCCCGTGACGCTGGCCGATACCGAGGCGGAGGCGATCATCACTGCCGGGCTGCGGGAAGCTGCGAAGGGGATACCGGTGATTGCGGAGGAGGAAGTCGCGGCAGGGCGAATCACGGCGTTGGCCGGAGAATACTGGCTGGTGGACCCGCTGGACGGGACGCGTGAATTCGCCGCCGGGCGGGCGGAGTTCGCGGTGAATATCGGGCTCATCCGCGGTGGCGCGCCCGTACTGGGCGCGGTTGCCTCCCCCGCCTTTGGGGATATCCATGCCGGGCTGGTAGGGCACGGGGCGTGGAAGATTTCGGGCGGCCAGCGCGTGCGGATTCATGCCCGCGCCGCGCCCGCTTCTGGCCTTCATGTCATGGCCTCCCGCCATTATGCGGACGACCCAGCGCTGGCCGCGCTGCTGGCGGGGCGCCAAGTGGCGGCACTCACCAATATCGGCTCGGCGCTGAAATTTCTACGGCTGGCGGAGGGTGTTGCGGATTTCTATCCGCGCCTGGGCCGGACGATGGAATGGGACACGGCGGCCCCGCAGGCGGTGCTGGAAGCGGCGGGCGGATGCGTGCTGACGATGGATGGCGCCGCGCTGCGCTACGGCAAACCTGGCTTCGAAAATCCGAATTTCTTCGCCTGGGGTGTGCACGAGTTAACCTGACGGTTAACCGGCCAAGTTGCTTATGGTTCGGTGCGACACCAGCTATTGGCCATGAAAAGATTTATAGCCCCCTCCGCCGCACTCCTTCTCCTCGCCGTCAGCCTCGCGGGCTGCATCTGGTATCCGCATCACGGATATTACGGCGGGGGTGGAGGCGGTTATGGCGGCGGCTATCAGCATTCGGGCTATGGCGGCGGGCCCGGGCCTGGTCCCGGGCCAGGCGGCGGTGGCGGATATAACCACCCTGGGTATTGATTAAGGTTACTTTTGGTAACAGAGCGTAAGATGGATTCCTTCGCGTCGTGTGCATGCACGCTTCGCATGACGCTCACAATGACGGCGTAATAATCTCTCGCAATGACGTATATAAAACGCCCTGTTCCAGCTCTGGATCAGGGCGTTTTTTATGGTTTGGGTCAAGCCTTATGGGCGAGCTTTGGCTGCTTGACGACGCGCAGATAGGGTTTCAACGTTTTGAACCCTTCCGGGAAACGCGCCTTAGCGTCTTCATCGGAGAGCGAGGGCACGATGATCACATCATCGCCATCCTTCCAATTCACCGGGGTCGCGACCTTATGCGCGTCGGTGAGTTGGAGACTATCCACCACGCGCAGAATTTCCGCGAAGTTGCGGCCGGTGGAGGGCGGATAGGTGATGATGAGGCGCACTTTTTTCGCAGGGTCGATGATGAAGACCGAGCGCACGGTCACCGAAGGGTCGGCTTCCGGATGGATCAGGCCGTACAGACCCGAAACCTTTTTGTCATGGTCCGCAATAACCGGAAAATTGACGCTCTGGCCTTGCGTTTCCTCGATATCCCGGTTCCAGCCCGCGTGATGCTCCGTGGTGTCGACCGAAAGCCCGAGCACTTTAACATTGCGCTTCTCCCATTCGGGGGTAAGCCGTGCGACCTCGGCCAGTTCCGTCGTGCAGACCGGCGTGTAGTCCTTCGGATGGCTGAACAGGATGCCCCATGAGGAACCCAGATAGTCATGAAAATGAATTTTGCCTTGCGAGGAATCCTGTTCGAAATCCGGTGCAAGCTGGCCCAGTTGGATGGTCATGCGGCGCGCGCTCCTTCAATAGCATTATTTTTTACAGCGCATTTCTTCGCAAATCGACCGGGAAATGTCTATGTCTCGGCAAGAGATATATGAATTTTAGAAAATCGTGCCGTTGAGACGCGAAGATATAGAAAATTATGCGTCGGAGATGTCAGTTTAAAAAATGCGGCGGCCTTTATCATGTTTCTAAGTCGATACGAAATCGCAGGGCCTCAGCACCGCCGTAGGCCGGAATTTTCTGGAACCGTTCGATCAGCCGACCTCCGCAATGCTCGATAACACGCCGGGAAGCAAAATTTTCGGGATCGGCCGTGAGTTCCACATAGGGCAGACCCAGCGCTTTGGCGTCAGCCAAGAGCAAGCCCAAGGCACGGGTTGCATGGCCTGCATTGCGCCTCCAGGGCACAATCGCAAATCCGATATGGCCCAGCACATGGGCAGGTAATGCCGCGCTTCCCGGCTGCCAACGCAGACCGATCGAGCCGCAGAACGCGCCGTCCCATATCCATCGCACGAACCCCGGCAGGCGCGACGCTGTGGTGCCATCCGGCAATTGGATCGGTGCGCCATGCGCTTCGCGATCGTCCCGACTGGTGATGAAGTCTTCCGGACTTCGCGCGATTTGGTTCAACTGTTCGGCCGCAGCCTGTGCGCCCCTCATGTTGTCCGGCGACCAGCCACGCTCCAGCGCCGCGATATATTCCGGCAGCAAAGCCATCGCCGGCCGCCTTAGCATCGTCCCCAAATCCGTCCTCCGTCACGCTTAGCCGCCTGGGAGATAGCGCCGACGTCCGAAAGGAACCAGAACCGAGAGGCCGACCACGTAAAGAAACACCGCGCAGTACAGCGCGGTGAAGCACC
>Ga0116227_10001242_pt1 | contig 56012 bp, 49 predicted proteins | sample S1TSphgellanicum_FD_89693 | JGI IMG/M metagenome (GOLD analysis project Ga0116227, IMG submission 89693) | Host-associated microbial communities from peat moss isolated from Minnesota, USA - S1T2_Fb - Sphagnum magellanicum MG | ecosystem: Host-associated > Plants > Peat moss > Unclassified...
CCTCCCCCCCCCAAAAAAAAGAAAAAAAAAAATATTCCAAAAAAAAAAAAAATAGGCGGAGATAGGTACCCAAAAAGAAAACATTAAAAAAAAAACAAGCGGCTTGTTGCGAAATGGCTCTACCCTTATGACAAGTTCAAACTTCAAAGTGGCTTCAATTAACTTAAGTAGGGAGATGTTTCATCTCTAAAATTGAAAACTCACAGTTCACAGCAACACTAGTGAATACTCCTCAAAATGTGGGATCAAATTCAAAACTCTGAGCCAACAGATGTGATAACTTTTGTCTGATCCTTGGGTGTGGAGTTTAGGGTTTGCCAAATATCCTTGCAAATAAGGAAATCTATTTTTGGCAAAGAAAAAAACTCCTGTTTTTCTTGACTTGGTCCAGTATCTAATGATCCGTGTTCTTTGTATGCGAAAAACGCCTTTTTTTTTGACATGAGCAGGAGCCTTCAGCTATGTGCCATGTTATTTGTATGCAAAAACACTCCTTTTTTCTTGACTTGGGCAGGGACCATTATCTATGACCCATGTTATTTGTATGTCAAAAAACCCCCTTGGGCAGGGATCTTATCTTTGATCCATGTTATTTGTATTTTCAGCTGGCAAATTTTTCTTGGTCCATGCTACTAGGATTTTAAGATGGAACAAACAGTCTTGAATTAGCATTATTCCTTAATGATATGTTTGATTGCATAAAAAAAAACCCTTTCCAGCTTATTATGTGTAAGGAAGGGTAAAGCCCAAGGGTTTGGGCATTCAAACCATAAGCTCCCAAATATGGGGCCTAGGGTAAGATGGGTAGTATATGACTTCACTTGTCTCCACTTGCCAGCCTTTTGCAACAAAGATTACAAGATGAACATTATCATAAGCTAGTCACAAGGCAATACAAGTCAAAGGGATCTTCGGCCTATTACTTAGGTGTGGGAACATATGTTGCTTGCAAGACACTAAGAGTGGGAATAATCTTAAACCTACTATTAAGATGACATTATGCTTATAATGTTGAAACAAGTTATGATACTGTCTTAAAAAGGCGAACAAATCTTCAATCTAAAGAACCTCCAGGAAACTATATCCCTCCCCAACTATTTAGAGCCAAAGCAAAGAAAGACGGCCAAGCGTTTGGAATATTTGAGTTTGTAACCAACTTTCGGTAATTAGGGTACATCACCCCACTTGACTGCAACGTGACCTTTTGACTAAGACGGAACACAGTGCAAAGTGTTAGTACCCCTCCCTCCTATGAAGCTTCCAAAAAACTTGTCCAAGTTGCAAGAAACTGGAAACACTACTGATTGTCAACTTGATTGCTTGAAATGTAAGTAGTTACTGCCCTCACATTGCATACCAACCACCCTTATTGACAATCCCCAATGATTCCAATCTCTAGCAAGCCGAACAATTCTTTTGAAACCTGAAGGGGAGAAGTACCAACATTCAGTACTATGCTACATTAAGGACACATCTCAATCAAAAGGAGACATGAAGGTCAAAAAGAGCTAAGGATTTTCCAAACTTAAAAAAACTTCCCCTTGTTCCAAAAAAAAGGTGTCTTAACTCAGTTGAGGGTTATCTTCACTGAAACTTTTCTATTAACAGTTTGTGACATCAACCATTGCAACAAACTTTGCTGGCAACAGTGAACCAACTTCCAGTTTATTATCCATTAGAAGCCTGTTATGACTCAGTGATGAATGACCCTCAACTGAGTTGATGTTGGGTTTCACTGTGATATCCTATCCAGAAAACATAGGTCCTGCAGAAGACAAGAGGTGGCTCCTACAGAAGCATGTAGGTAATAGTTAGTAGCTAATGGCTAGGGGTTGTTAGTAAATAGGTAGTAAACACAGCAACTGAGCTAACCACCGTGGTTAGCTAGGGAACAAGAACCCAACAGATAAGTGTTTCCTGTTCATCACTATTTTCTTAGGCACTTTCTCACACAGCCTCACAAGGGCCCTATCCTACTCAAGACTCACCGGAGATACATATAGACAACTTGATAATTCAACTTCATGCACATTCTTCAATGCAATAGCATAGATTCATCTGATGTTATTGCTTTCTCAAGCTCTGGCTGACTCTCTATCTGGTTGTCACCTCAGTTTTCTATGGGGAATGGTATTGAGTCAGGGATGAGAACACAAGACCCCATTGTCTTTCGACCCTCAAGATCTGCATGGGCTTTTGCTGCCTCTGAGAGTCGGTAGATATGGTTTGTCCGAATCTTAATGACGCCTGTTGCCACTGCAGCAAAGAGCTCCCCTGCTGCCTCAAGTAGCTCATCTCGAATACTAGTGTAATGGAACAATGTTGGTCTTGTCAAGAAAAGAGATTTTGGTTGCAAAGCTGAAATTGGCAGTGGGTCAGGTGGTCCTGACGCTTGTCCATAGTTCACAAGGTAGCCCCGGAGACCAAGGCACTCCAGTGATCCCTGTATTAACAAATTTACAGTATCAGCATCTTTCTTGAACTATCTCTACAGGACTCAACAAGAGGCTGTCTAACATATCAAACTTTGAATTTACAATCTCTTCTGAGTTGCCACACTAGCAGAACCCTTGGAGAACATGGAAATTTGCAAGCACCAGTTCCCCAGGGTCTCCAGATGAGGGAAATGGAATTCCCCAGATTTGACAACCTAACATGGTATGGCTTGTCAGGTTGTCAGGTTTAGATACCAGAGTATGGCTTGTGCTGGTGTCTAACTAGTAATGGAACCATGAATCTTCCTTATGCTAAAGTGTTTTGTCCTAAAACCCACCATTGATCTGTTAAAAGTTGCTTGCCAACCCTTGGCGAATGCTGGATGGTTTGTTCATCCTGATTGGTAATAGGATAGCAAACTATTGCTATTACCTAGTCCTTAAAGCATTCCTGGCAGGTACCTAGACTATGTGCTGTAAAGCCTTGAGTACTGGGCAAAAGGAGATAATTAGTGCTAAATGCAATATCAAGTACAGAGTTGTAGTTGGAAAGCTGACCATAAGAGTGTCCTTGCCAACAGCATCATAAACAACATTAACACCAGCACCTTCTGTGATCTCTTTCACTCTATCCACAAAATTTTGTTGTGAGTAGATAATGACATGGTCAGCACCATCCTCTTTGGCCTGGGCAGCTTTCTCCTCATTGGATACAGCAGCAATTACAGTTGCTCCCAAGCCTTTTGCCCACTGTACAAGCAGGGATCCTACCCCACCTGCTGCTGCATGGACAAAGATCTTGTGACCCTTCTTCACCTGCAAACTCACCAATTACAGCACCACAAATGCAGTTCAGTTCAGGTTTTACTTCTAACATTATACAACATAAAATTCAGTAAATTCCAATATCATATGGTCAGTTCCCATCTGCATAGCTAACAACTCTATAAACCATATGCAGGAAGAAAGAATAAGTAAATTGAGAGATGAGAGAACTTTAAAGACTCTGCGGAGAAGCATTTGAGCAGTCATTCCCTTGAGCATAATGGATGCAGCCATGACATCATCCACAGAGCTTGGTAGAGGAACAAGTTTATCGGCGCTTATGATCTTCTCTTCTGTGTAAGAACCCAGAGAACCTACACAAGCATTCAAAAAGGTTTCCTTCAATTACTCTCTCTTGAATATTCATCTTCTTGACAAGATTTTTGATAAGGTGTAAGACCTCTACCTGCATATGCAATCCTGTCACCAACATTTAGGCCAGTTAACCCTGGCCCTACAGCTGTCACCACTCCTGCTGCTTCAAAACCTTCACCACCATAACCCAGTGCACAGCTGTTAGCCACTTATATGTGCCAGTACTCCAACTTAACATGACCAACAGAATGTACATGGCAAGGAAGAAAACCAAACAACACATTCAATATTGTTTCTGTGTCTAGACTGTACTAGCTGAAATTGCGTAGTCCCTAGTGTTTTTTTTGAGTTCTTCTGTATAGTGGTCACATGTAGGAGGAAGACCACATTTGTCAGTACTGGAATAAACTAGGGCACCATGCACCAGACAGTTGACAGAAAATTTTCTTTTGTTTCCTCACTAGAGTCAAGTGTGACAAGCCACCCATTACATCATGCTTTTCTCTCCATCCTAGCTTTGATGATGACATTACAGCATTAAATGTCCAACAGAAGCAATAAAGAAACACAGATGGTGAGAAGAAAACTAAACAAGTATATGAAAGAGAAAGAGTGATCAAGGATTGCACTAGAGTACAGGGCTAATGGAAAAGAACCAGGAATGAAGGGAGTGCTGGTCTTGTATGCACCATTCCGGTAGTTTACATCAATGTAATTGACACCCACAGCTGTATGCTTGACTTTCACTTCACCTTCACCAGGTTCCTTCACTTCAATATCCTCCCATTTCAAGACCTGTTGCATCACATTCACACATTCACACATCCTTAAGGCTTACAAACTCCAACAACTCAACAAGCATTGACAGGATTGAAAAAATGTGGATCAATTCAGAACACAAACCTCTCCCTCCAATGTTTGACACACCGTATCTTCAGGATCTAGAACTATAGTCAGCATCCCAAATGGGATCAAGAGTGGGGAGAATTATTGAAGTGATAGTGATTCAGCTGAAGACATGCTATATAACTCCATGTGCCTAACTATGTAGAAGCTTACAAGCTTTTCATCTACACCATCAGTGTTTGCCATCTTCCTTTGTATCCTTCACTAAGATCATGCACACTAGTAGGTTTATGAGCTACATGTGTAAAACCATTGACAAGAAACAAATTTCCTCCATGCTTTCTACAGAGTAGCTCATTCCAATTGGGAGAAAATGAAACTCCACTCACTTACACAGGTCTAATTCTATGCAATAGCTCTCAAGGTTAGTGCTTATAAAACATAAATTAGCAATGTGTGCATGCATGATCATCATCATCATCTAGACCTAAGTTCCTAACAACACAATGCTGTGCAAAGAGAAAAGAAATGTGCATCTACAAACAATAAGCATCTAAGGTTGAGAACTCAAGAATATGAACACCCAAAAAAATCGACATAATGAGACAAATAATGCAAGCGCCATCAAACCTGAATTTTTTTAATTTAAAATTTTATTTTTTAAAAAAAACAAAACTCAATGCAGAGCCTGATGGAGAGAACTTCCATCCTGTCCTCCAACTTCATGCACTTTTCTTTCCCTTCCTTTCCCAAAATTTGCAACTACAGATCCCTAAAAAATCCTCGACATCACATAACTGAGACAAATAAATAAAATAAAACATTGAAACTGCAGACAACCACAAAATCCTAGAAATCACATAACTGAAAAAAATCAAATTAAATAATAATATTGCAATAGCAGACAACCACAAAATCCTAGACATCACATAACTGGAATTTTTTTAAAATAAAAATTTTAAATCTTAGTTAGAGAGAGAGAGAGAACACAGTGCATAACCCGATAGGAAAGAGAGAGCTTTACCTCCGGACCTCCAACTTGGTGCACTTTTATTCCCTTCACCATATTTGCAACTACAGACACCGCAATATTCCTCCTTTGTGCTAGAAATTTAGAGCGGGCCTTAAAATCCTTAGTGCTAATACTATACGCACTGTTGTTGTGCAGTGGAAAGAAGATGTGGGAGCTGCTATGGAAGAAGCGGGATCGTTGTTGCAAGGAGGAGGAGGAGGAGGAGGAGGAGAGGAAGGTGAGACAAGGCGACCAGGAGGAGGAAGGCTGCTGCTGGATGGGTGTGGAGGAGGAGGAGGAGGAGGAGGAGGAGGAGGAGTAGCAGCTGCGTGTGCACGCAGAAATATACAATTTCCTCTGAAAGCTTGGCTTCGCGAGACAGTGCATCTTCGTGCTACGATGGAGACCCTAATCAGACTCCAAACTTTTCTCGAGTGTTCGACAAACTTCGAAATATTTACGTAGCTACTTGAAGCTGCAAATCCAAATGCCGGGCAGACGGTAAATTAACTCTTGTTACATTTACTTGTTACCCACAACATACATGCAACTAATGTGCCAAAATTTGAGACGTGTGGAATGTTGCAATTTGGGGGAGAAGCGCGGGGTGTTGTGCAGGCATGCGAATTCTAAATTTAGTTCATAAGTTTCTGGGGGTACTTATTCTGTTTCTTATTAATTAGTTTGGGGTGGCTCACAAGTTCAACCAAAAAAAAGGTTGAACCTATGGAGGGTCCCCAAAGTAAAAGGTTCTATGGAAAGATTAAGTCTCTTTCCCCTTGGCCTACCTAGGTGAGAAGGGGAGGACTTTGGGCAAAACATATGGGATTAAAGTGAGGTGATATTGCAAACACCCTTGGGGAACACATTGGGAATTTGAAGGGAACTTGTTGGAAACAAAGGGCAAAATGAAAAAAATCCTCCCCCCTCCCCCTCCCACCCAAAAGTTGAAAGGAAAAAAAACAATGCACTTTGAGTGCATGCTGAGCCTTCCCATTGGCTGCATGAAATTTTTATTTTCAAAACTGTTCATCACCATTTTTGGCCTAGGCTAGTACCCTCATTATAAATTGGGGGTACTAATTTATTAAGGAAGGTTGTTTTTTCCCCATTAACAACAAACTCATAATTAAAGAAAAAGCACCAATCCAGAAGGAATGCCCATGGCTGGGTAGTCAGGTGCAAAGCGGATAACTGCTGAAATCATCTAAGTAAGAAGCCCACCTCAAGATGAGTGTTCTCTTATTCTTACTTCTTTGAAAGTTTTTATCATATACATGACAAAGAAAAAATTGTTTAATTTTTTTGACTTGAACAAGATTTTTCCCGCTCCCTCCTTGCTCCATAAGTAATATAAAGTTTTCTCACTATCTTTTTATCCATAATAATTCCTGAGGTGAAAAAATAGATTAATAAGTTTGAAATAATGAACTGAGGAACACAAAGATATGATCGCTATCCAAAGTTGAAACAACTTAATGGAGGAAAAGTACTCACCTAAATCCAAATTTCAAGCCTAGGTCTTAAACCTTTCATTTGGTCGTGTGAAGCAAATTGGACAAAGGAAGGTAAGGGAACCCTAAAAGAACACCAAACCTAAAAGAGGCCTCATCGACAACAATCACCCGCTTCAAGATTTGCATGCAGGTGACATTAGAGGAGCTGTGGGTGAGATAGCCTCCTCACATGAGAGGGTCCATCTGGCTGTGCGTCTTTTGGCCTTTCCTTCTTGTCTCCTTTGTGATGGTTCCGACCATCAATCTTTTATTGGATTTTGAGTGAACTGAAAGATAGATAAGGCATGGACTTTCTATAAGGTTATGGTCACTTTTTGCATATAAAATGCTTTTAAAATTTATTATAAAAAAAAACCTCTAATACCTTTAGTTGTTTATGCCATATTTGCACATCAATGAAAAAAAATCATTTGCTTGATGATGCAAGTAGTCAAATACCTTCATAACAAGAAAATTGGTTATTAGTACCAGATTTTATATTGGAGTCATACTTATATACTTGTCCAACATTAAAAAAATACAAGTTCTTTATGCTTGATTAAGCCCACTGCCCTACAGTGCTTTTAGGAGTCTTGGGAGAGGCTCCAAACAAGGTGATTTCAAGAATATTCTCACCTTACCCAAAATGAAGGGAAAAAGAAACAAAAAAATTGAAGCAATTCAATCAAGGAAAGGTTTTTAATTGACTATGGATCAATGAAAAAATAGAGATAAATAAAACTAAAATTTACAACTAGCTCTTCACTCAACCTTAGGATGACACAAATTGTTTGTTTTGTTCCTTATAAGGGGTGAACATCTGACATGCAAATATTACATTCCCTAACATGCACAAGGTCATCATCTCATGGAGATGTTATCTACCTAACTAGGGTGAATATCATATATATGGTGAGTTATTGAACTACAGTTGAATCAAACATCTCATAGTTTCAAAAAGCACTTACATGAAGCACAAATATGGAAGGTAAAAATAATTTGATAAAAAATAACTTGGAGAATGTTGATATTCAACAGGAAAAAGGCCCCCAAAAAAACCAAAAGAAAAAACGTTGTAGGGTTAGGGTTTGGGGAATGTTTTGAAGGATTTGAAGGGCCATTTTGAAGCTCTCTAACTGTGTAGTTCATTGCATCCATCCCTCATAAACACATTGATTGCGGTGGTGTTTCTATGCAAAGCTCCTGAAGGCGACGCAGCTGCAGAATTGGTTTTTCGCACTTTGTTGTTGCCGTTATTGTTTTTGTTATCGTCGTCGTTTCTTGCAGAGAGGTTGGGAGAGGAGGATTTGGTTGTTCTTCATGGCGGGAACCATTCAAGGTGTCCTGCAGGGAGCTGCGAGTACCAGCGATCAGAAGCAGAAGATTGACCATGTCCTGCAGGGAGCTGCGGGTATGAGCGATCAGAAGCAGAAGATTGACCATTACAAAATGCTCTTGTCCTCTATCATCGCCACCAACAATGTCCAGCATGCCAAGGATTTTATCGACCACAGTAAATTTTCTTTTGTTTTTCGTTGCCTCATTTTGGGCTAGTGTGTTCTTTTCTCTTTTGTAATGTGTGTTTTGTTCGATCCCTACTTGTATTAGTCACCTAATTCAGAGCAAGATGTCTCGAAGAAGGTTGGATGTTCTTTTTCTTTTTCTGACGCTGTTTGCTCTATCTCCAGCGATGTTTTCTCAGAGGCGTGTTTTCTCTCTTCTTTCTGCCTTTTGTCTCTTCTTCATGCGGTGCTTTTTCCCTGAAAACCCTAATCACAGCCGTAGGACTGTATGAGGTACCAGTAAGTGTGTTTGCAGCTAAGGTTCTCGGCCATTGCTTCATCTCCCTCCTTGTTCTCTTGCCAATGATCTGATGCAGAGCCTAGTAAAGAGGCCATAACTCACATCTTGGTTGCAATGGTTCATTTTCTTGTTTAGGCTGTTTTCCTTCGGTGCCTGCAGAAGTTCTCAAACAGATACCTTCAACAACTCACGATCTCTGGCTAGAGTACTGCCAAACCTATAAGGCGGGCATTTTTTTCAACATCTGAATTGTCTACAATTGACAGTGATGACAGATGAAGTTCCATTGGTGGCATCACGGCAACTGCTGCAGATATTTGCAACTGACCTTAGCAAGCTGGAGCCTGAAGCGCATAAAGAAGTTGCACAGTATGCCTTGCTTCAAATTCAGCATCGGGTGGTCTCCTTTGAAGAGCAGGTGCTTTTCTAACCATGTTCATTGGTGGAATTGTTAAGGAAGCTCCAAGGGAATCAGGGTTTCCAAACATTTGTACACCCTAATCTTCTTCAAGATTAGCCCCTTTCCATGCCCATGAGTTGGTTGATATTTTGTGGCTTTCTGGCCCTAATGTTGCGTTTTCATTGGGCATTGCTGGAATGGTTTTGTACAGGGGAAATTTAGGCAGTGGACAATGTCTATTTTGCCAATGTATCTGTGAAATGTATGCTCTCCATCTGATTAGGGCTTCAGACTAGGCTAAACATTACTGTATTGACACCCTAAATGACTGGAGAATATTTGGTTCTCTACATTCACATGTAAAGTTTGAGAGTGATGAAATTAAATCCAGATCACTTTCATGTGTTATCCAGCCATGGTTTTACTTGTATGCAGTCTTGTTTGCTGGTTCACATCTGCACTAGCATCCCATCATGCATGTACTGGTTTTTCTGGTCTTTGATCAATTCAGGTTTTCTTTGTCAACATTGAATAGGTCTTGCCTGGGTTGTGCAGCCTTGAGAGTTTTCTGGCAAGTTTATTAAGAACCTGATGCTGCAGGTGTCTATCATTCGAGAGGGGCTGGCTGAACTATTTGAGAATGAAGAGGAATGGTCTAAAGCTGCACAAGTGCTCAGTGCCATTGACCTAGATTCTGGTATCCGGTATGAACTTAACTGAAAGAAAGTGAAGACTTTGAGTTGCAGTATGATGTTGTAGCAAGATAGGCCAGCCAGGAAGTAGATGGGTTTGCCCTGATGTTCATTTGAGCAGGGCAGTATGAAGATTATTCCATCAGACTGAGCTTCTCAAGAAGCATTTTACATATCTCTCATGATATTAATTTGCTTTTCCCTCTTCCACATACACATCTTAGCTCTGATGCTGCTCGCTACCCTAAGAGTGTGATTCTGCAGGGTTAACTTGTCAAAATGTCTGAACTGTTTTTGAGTGGGCTGGGCTCTGTACAACATTGGAGCAGGGTGCTGGATGATACATACAAGTTGACTAAGTGTGTGAAGATCGCACTACTGTATCTAGAGGTACAGCCATCCACCAGGACTTCACTGGACTTCATCCAGCTTCCATTAACAAGATTCAATGGATATGCCTGCCATGCTTCAGACATCAGCACCCAATTTTGAGCTGGATGGATTTTATTGAATTGACCAGGATGATGATGCTGTGAATGCGGAAGTCTTCATTAAGAAAGCATCCTTTCTGGTGAACAACTGCAAGGATGAAGCCTTAAATCTCCAATACAAGGTAACTTGCTCTCTCACATGGCAGTCATCTTGTTATTCTCACATTGTTCTTGCAATGTGCTTCATTCCTGACATAAATGACATTGTTGGTGTTGGCAGGTGTGCTATGCCCGCATTCTGGATTCAAAACGTAAATTTCTGGAGGCTGCACTTCGGTACTATGAACTATCACAACTGGAGAAACGAGAGATTGGTGGCAGGTCTGTATTGTTTCTGCTTTGCCATGTTCATGTCTGCCTAGAATGCTGAAACACTTGTAGACTTGGAAACTTGACAGTTATGAGCATGTCCCATGCTTTAATACCTGGCTCTGATGAATTAGTTCACAGATGGGAAGCAGGAGTTGTGATTCATTGACAAATTTTCGAATACTCATCACTTGTCCTTTCTCAGTTCTGTCACTGATCAAATTGCCTCTGTTACAAATTCTGAGAAATGGAATTTGGAGTATGGCAGACGAGTAGATGAAGAAGAATTGCAGCAAGCTCTGAGTGCAGCAGTCACCTGCACTATCCTCGCTGCAGCTGGACCGCAGCGGTCTAGGGTGCTTGCAACCCTCTACAAGGTGTGGCCGCAAATGTGCTCTACCCAGACTCAATTTTGTAGGGCAGTTGAAATCGTAGCTACCTGCTTTGTTCTAGGTTGCAATGTAGCTCTTCAGGACATCATTAATATTTAAATTCTGGGATGATTGATTTTGCAGGATGAGAGATGCTCCAATCTTACTGTCTATCACATCCTCCAAAAGGTTTGTTACCCACTTAATTGGAGACCAAACCCTTGAATCTTGGATGCAACATTCCTATGGAGGTGCCGCTGCAGTTTGATGCTTGTTGATGAAGAAGGATGCATGGAATGCAGTTGTTTTAGCTGACAGTTCCTCGGAAGAAGAATCCATTGGATGAAATTCTGAACCTGATAAGAGTTGCCTTGTTTTGTTGCAACACAGGTGTACCTTGAAAGAATATTGCGGAAACCAGAGGTGGATGCATTTGCAGAAGAGCTGAAGCCACATCAGGTCTTGTACTTACAGAGGCTCAACTTTGATTCAACTCATGTTTTGGTATTTTCAAGTTCAAAATGAGCACACCTGGGGACTAACTAAATGTTGATGGGGAGCAGAAAGCTTTGTTGCCAGATAACTCGACTGTGTTGGATCGTGCTATGATTGAGCATAACTTACTGAGTGCCAGCAAGCTTTACACTAATATCAGGTACATGTTTCCTAAAATTCTTTATCAAGGATTACTTGGTCACTGACCACAATGTCCTGAATGTGAGTTCTTGTACTAGCAAGAGCATATGTTTTCTATTTGTTTTTGTAGCTAAGTTTGTGTATGTTCTTTGTTATGCAGCTTTGAAGAGTTGGGGGCATTGCTGGGCATTGGTCCTCAAAAGGTTGGACACCTGATGCAATAAAGTATTAAGCTTAGCAGTTGAGATTGTCATCATCTTTTGTTCTTGGAATTGTATCACATGGAAGCTTAAGTTAAGCAATATGCTGAGCAATACTGGAATTTCAGATTAGTTTTCAGTATACAAGATGGGTTCTTATGGCAAGGGTGTGAGACATATCCCTCATAGTGAAACTTGCTTTCTTGGCAGGCTGAAAAGATCGCAGCTCGTATGATCTCTGAGGACAGGATGCGTGGATCAATTGATCAGGTAACTGTCATATTCTGGTCTAATCATTCCATGCCTATGTCATATTTTCAGTCAATCTTAAAGGCGTAGGCATCAGCCAATTCAACATTATAGAAGACAAATTATTGTAGGACGATTTGTGGATTGCAGAGTTCATATTGATATTGACTTGTCTGTGTAGGTGGAGGGCATTATTCATTTTGAGAATGACATTGAGGAGTTGCAGCAATGGGACCATCAGGTAATCATCCTTGCATTCTTACTGATCTCAACCACAGGGTTGACAAGGCAATTCCTTGACCAATGTGGCAGATTAGTAATAATGTGCATTTAGTTTTTATGCTTAGCAAGCAATGCTTTAAAGGGTAATAAGTTGCTGGTTGTTTTTGCAGATTGTGAGCATTTGTCAAGCACTGAACGATGTTCTAGATAGTATGGTGAAGAAGGGGATGCCTGCAGCTGTGTGATTTTGGGTTTATATTCAGTGATAGCAATGGCTTCAGCTTTGAAATATCATGCTTCTCTCAAAGATATCTTTTAGTCTTCCAGGATGGATGTGCTTCTGGTACATTCCTTTTTAATAGGTATCAAGAGGTTGACACTGCCAGCGCACAGCCTGGGTCTATTCTGGTTAGGAATATCTGGGCATATTTTAGAATCACAGCTTGCACGTACACAACTTGATTACACACAATTGTGAGGTAGAAAGTCTCTGCAGATGAGTTCCCATTTTCTGGGTCACAGACCCATTGTTCCAAGCCAAGTTGAGGAGGAGCTAACTTATGTTACATGTGCATGTCTGCACCTAGTTTCTATCTGGTTTGTAGGGCTTCAGAAGTCTTAAAGAGGTTATAATTGGATGGAGAGGGGGGCAGACTAGGCATGAAGCTTCCAAAGAACTTTTTTATCAAGTTTAACTTGGATCTAGTCCTGTAACATTGGGTTTGTTATTGTGATGTTTGGAGTGGGTCTTCTAAATCCATGGATGCTGCAATTTTTAGGCCTAACTAACTTGTTCAGGTTGTTTTCCAAGATCAATAATTTGCTCCTGGCACAACCAAAGGCTTGGTTGTAGTTTCCCAGATGATGTGCTCCTGTGGGTTGCTGTCTAACATGTATTCTTATGTTGCATTCTATGGTTGAATACGATGTTGCTGCACAACCAAATGGTACATGAAAGTACTCCAACTAGTTTCCCAGTTGCTAGGCGAGCAAGTATCCTACCTACCACAATGGTAGTTGACAACTTAACCGTTGATGGTCCAATTTGCAACACCTATCTCTGTTAAATGAAGATCTTGATCAATTTTCTATGGAATGAAAAAATGGGTTCCAGGTGAAAAGCTTGCAATAGTAGGAGAATTGAAGGTGTTCCTATTTATGAAGAGAAGGTTGCATTGATGAATCCTCCAAATTCTTCAATTGTGGAGATTGGATTACCTTGCTAGGAATTTTCATCTTTGATGATGAATGAAACGTGGGCTCTTTGTGACTCACCAGAGGGAACAAAAGTGATGAAAATCAGGAGGGTCTTCAAAACTAAAATTGATTTAAATGGGAATATTGATCTATATGTATTATATGGAAAAAGTTGTAGTGAAAGGATACTTACCAACATATGAGTGGCCTATGGGCAAACCTCTGTGCTAGTTACCAAGCTTGATTGTGTCCATAGTATTTAGTCTATAGTTTCAACAAGAGTTATGGAGCTATCATAATTTGATGTAGAAATTGCAATCGTTTGTGGAAGTCTTGAAGAAGTCTTCATCAATTAGTTGCCCAAGGGGTTAATATATATAAAGGAAGGACAATCCAAGTTGGATTAAATGTTAATGGATTCTTGGTATGGTACAAACTACAACCAATGAGTTCTAGCAAGCATTAAACAAATGAAATGAGTTAAATACAATGTGATTTGTAATGTGCTTTGACAATTGGGTGTACAAATTTTAATGCCTCAACTTGTCAACTTGGAGTGCCCCATCCCTCGATAACCAACCCAATTGCTTCCCTTGGCATGACACCTTTGTGCAACCCAACCCTAGCGCCCCTTTTCTTACCAACCTCTTTTATTGCTTGCCCCCCACTTCACTTCCCACCTCCCAAACCTTCTTTGGAGAAGCCCACACCCCCAACAATCTCCACATCATTATCACAAAAATGTCCATCCTTGAGCAATTGGAATTTTTCTTAGTAGCACAACATGCTTCCTCGGGCAACCGCCAAGCTTTCAAGGGCACATATCCATTCCTTGGGGCACACGTGTCTTCCTTGGGGCATTTATGCCCTCCCTTCTTTCTTCAAGACCTTCCACTCCCTACAAAGCCTTTTGTTCCAGATTAGGAAACATTGATATTTTCTACGACTATTTGACCTTCTTGATTTGTTGAGAAGTCATCAAAGAATGTGGAGTTTTGAATTTGTTGGGGCAAATTGATAAATTTAATTTGTAATTAAACTTTTTTTTTTAAATCATACTCCCTAGGCTAAAAAAGGTGCATTCTCCATTGTTGATTTGCAAACATCAATTATCAATCATTTCTTCAAAGGTGTATTTTATATTCACATAAATGCACACTCAATTCATCACCATTCCAACAACAAATTTGTCTAATAATGACTTCTACCCAAAATCAATTTCACTATCAATTTGGTTTGAGGTTTTAACATTGATGACTATTATTTATAACTAGATCATATGGACAAATTTGATATTTCAAAAAACTACCTAGTGATTTCGACCTTTTGATCTTTGAAGAATTTTTCCCATGGCATCATAATTCTCACTTGCCCAATGCATGCCTTTTCATCTCTTGAGGACATCATGTTATTGTGTGTTCGATGTTGTCATTACATCCACTTTGTATTCACACATCAACTTTGGGTTTGCATTTGTATTCCTTTTCATCATTTTTGTTATTGGAACATTTGATTTTCATTTGTATTATTTTTCTTCATCTTTATTGTTGAAATTTCTTGTGTACACAAATTGTTCCTTGCAATTGATTTTAATTTGTTACAAATCATTTTCATGTTGAAATGTAGGTCTTTTTTGCCATTGGAACATTTGATTTCCATTACATTGTTCTTCTTCATATTTATTATTGAAAATTATTGCGTACACAAGGTTATATCTTGCAATTGGTTTTAATTTGTTGCAAATCATCTTCATGCTTAAGTGTAAGTCATTTTTTTGCCATTGGAACATTTGATTTCCATTTACATTGTTCTTTTTCATCTTTGTTGTTGAAATGTCTTGCGTATACAAATTCATTCATTACAATTAGTTTTGGTTTGTTACAAATCACATTCACATTTCAACATAGGTCACGTTTTCCATATTTCTTGTTTATTTTTTGTGACATTATGTATCTTTGTCATCCATTTTTTTTGTGAAAATATTTTCAGCCATGTTGGATGACAATAGTGATGGAAGCAAGTCCTTGATGCCCTCATGCCCCGTCAATTGTCCAATCACTCCAAAGCCCCCAAATTTAAACATGTTGCATTTCTAACATAATGGAACAAGAAAGGAAAGAACACAAAACATTGTTATTCAACACATTGGTACTATTATAATACACTTTGAATATGTGATGAGCAAAATTGCAAAGACCAATAAAAAGTTCAAGGAACAACCAATGTTGCCAAAAAATAAAAAACAAACCAATCACAAATGCTTGTGTTGTGACAAATTATGGGGAAGCAAAGTAAAAATTGAATTGACATTGATTACACACATCATGTGATAAGGCAAGGGCCATCAAAATCACAAACCTTACTTCACTATTACAAGTGTTGTGAAGGAGATTTCATAAAACATATTAAGTGGCCTAGGCATCTAGGGAGTAATCAAGACTTGTAACTTGGCAAAGCTTTAGGGAAGCACATAAAGCATGATAGTAGTCCTAGAACTTCCCATTCAATCCATCACCCATCAAGAACTTGTAGTTTTTGGTTGATTTCCACAAGTGACACCCTTCCTATGCTTGATTGGCCTCCTAGAATTGAATGTTTGAGCAATGGACCCAATGAATAAATTAACAACCAACACATCAACAAAAGGGGATTCACAACTACAAACTTGTTTTGCATAATCAAATGCATTTATTCATTCCTTTAGACAATTGTGGAATGAATATACTATGTTGTTTGTGTGCACTTTGCAACATACAAAGGTAATAGAGGAAACTTCAACATTAGTAGGAACAATGATAGAAGGAAATCACCCACACAACAAATCAAATATGACCAACTTGATTAATCAATTATGTTTAGAAAAATCCCAAAATGGTTTAGAATGACCAAAGTGGTCTTTCAGTACCGTTTGTTGTTAGTGGTGGCTAATTATCATGGAAGGATGAGAATTTAGTTATGAATTATGCTTGTTATGGTAGATGTCAAATTTGTGTACTTGAATTTAATTACCATTCATGGATGGTATAGTCTTTCCCTTGCTTGCCAATTTGTATCTATCAATTATTGTGTTTCTTAGAAGTCATGATTATCCCAAATATGAACAATTTTGTTGTTCTCTTGAAGGGAGCTTGTTAAGGACAAAGTTGAGGCCTTATTTTCTATGTTTCCTTAGGGTTGAACACCTAACTTAATAATTGTGGAAATGGATTGGTATCCCCAAAATTACTGCAAGGAAATGAATTAGAAATCCTTAAATAGACATTTCTCATGAAGATGGGTTGATCTTCTCAAAATTTCTAATCAATCTCCTTAAGGTCTTCTTATGGATACTAGTTTCCTTAAGGACTAAAAATCATTTAGACAATTGTTTCAAATCATTTGAATCAAATATCTAAATACATGTCCTTGTTTTGTTGTAAACAAATGTTTTTTCAAAGAGGTTTGAAGAAGAGGTTACCATGATCTATCAAGCTTGAAATGCACGATGTACTTTTGTGAGATTTAGAAAAGAGATTGATAAATGTATGGCCTACCTCAAACACAATTGGCTGGGCAATTGCTTGAATGGGGCATTGAAGTTATTCCATGGTGTTCATCCACCCCAAAAACATATAGTGTAAGAGACAACATTCCATAGTATGTAAAAGGAAAACAATAAATGAATGAATCCATTTTTAACATTCGAAAAATGATTTGGGAAAAATTCAAAAAATGACCAAGAACTTGACATTGGAGTCCATGTATAATTGCCTATAAGAATAATTTTTCACAATCCCACTACTATAAACTAACCCAATAATGGCATGCATTTTGAAACAATTAGGACTAAAACTATTAATCAATCCTTGGGATGGGTTCGATGGCCTTGGCATTATGGTCAAAAGACAATTAATATAATCAAATTGTTGCATGTAAACTTCGTTGTAACTTTGGAGGTTAAATGGACTTTGCCTTCTTCCATAATGATTTTGAATTTGTTTGCCATAAACGTAAAATCAAACACATACTTGCAAAAGGTCAACTCGTAAAACCAAGTTTGTGGATTGATGCAACTACAACCACTTTGGGAGTGGGCCACAAAATATGAAGAATTATGGCATGAGTTATGGTTAAGGGGCCCCTTCATGGATTACATTTTAGTTGGAAAATTATTGAATGCACAATGATGATTCATAATTCTTTTAAAATCGAGCATATGTATGTAATTTTGTAAATCACCCAAACCAAGATAATCTTTTTTTTAATTTTTATTTGACCAACTCCCCCCCAATAAACAACTCTCCTTAGAAAAGTTTCCTTGGATCTTATCGAGGAGATGGAGTTGTTTCCAAGGTTCATATGGAGATTAGTTTATCGAAAGACTTATTCATCATAGAATGTGATGAATTTACATGGGTACTTGCAATGCAAATATTTTGACACAACCCACTACTCTATTTTATGGGAGCAAATGAATGTTGTAATGACCGTTATGTAACTTTTGAACTATCATTTAGAGATAGAATCATCCACCTAACATCTAATCCCAATGCTAAAAGGTAGAAATATCTAAACTAGTTAATGCAATAAACATCTTAATAACTAATAGTCACTAGTGGTAAACTTACCATCCTTTACCAAAAGGGTGAAATTAGTGGGATTTAATAGTTCATGTTAATGAATGGTTGGGTGTAATCCACCCAATCCCTTAGGAGATTTATAGGGAAGGATTAGGATAAGGACCACATTTTCATGGGGCCAATGTGGGCATTATGTGACTTTGTGGAGAATGAGGATTAGAGGAGGATTTAAATTTTTTTTATGGCATTCAATAAGTTTGGAAACTCTTAGAGAAGTGTCTAGTGTAACACTAGAACGGAGGGAGTAGTTAGGAAATGTGTACATATGTGTTATTTTAATGGAAAATGGTTGAAAAAACTTCATGTGTTTTGTGTGAGTTTATTCTATTAAAATATGTACAAAAAATATAATTTGAGCTTACATTATGTGTTGTTACATTTTATATAGTATCTCTATGTTTCTTTTACAAAATGGAGTAAAAATGTATGCGAAGTTTTAGTTTTTAAAATAGGAAGTCATTGGTTGCCATAGGAAGGTAACAACTAGTATGTGGTAGTAGGAAGGGGGAATATTTGAAGGTTGAAGTCCATATAATAGATGGGGCTATTGCAAACGGTAGGTAACAACCATGAAAGGGTACAATGGTTATAGATGGCAAATAACATTGGGAAGGTATTTTAGGGTATCACAGATGGTAAGCAATGTCATTAAAAGGTTTGTTGGCATTGTTAAGGTGGCATGTCGACTAGGGAAGGCCTGCAACCCCATTGGGACAAAATTCAAAGGCATTAAAAGTGCTATAAAGTTTTAAAGAATAGTTACTTTTTAATCACTTTCATTTTTTATGTTTATTTTTATATTTTCTTCCTCTAACATTACAAAAATAACCTATAGACAATATGGTAGGTCTATCCTTAAATGATAGGCCCTACCTTAGATTTTTATTTTTTTTGCGTGAACTCTTAATTATTACTTGAATAGTTGTAGTAGAATAAACAAATGAAGGTAGTTTCTTTTTTGGAATACTTTGGCCTTACCTCCTTGAGGATGATAATGTTCAAGAGGCAACAATTTCACCCCTTTACACCCACCTTCCACGCATCCATAATCATCTCATCTGCCCAAACAAAATGTACATTCATACCAAGCAAGGTTGATTTCACATAACACATAAAGCCTTAAAGAATATAAATTGATTAGATGATGTGCTAAAAGAGTTGTCATCCTAACAAATATCCCAATGTTGAGCAAGCCTCAGGAAAATCAATGCCATTGAAACTCAACATCACCCTAACAAGATGCAAATTGATACCCTAAACATAAAATTTAAAGGTATTGAATTTCAACTAGCATCACCTTTTGGGCAAGGCTACCAAAACCCCATGCAAATGCAAGTGGAATCTTGGAACAAAAAATGGGTGAGGAAGAGGCCAAGGAATAATATTTTAAGGTTGATGTAAAAATGGAAAAGGTCCCAATGAGAGGAAGGGCAATAGTGACATAAACCTTATAGGTGAGTGATGTAGACATGGTGGACATTGTCCATGAGGAATGTGTGGTGGAAACAATTTTCCAAAAGGAAAATGTTAATGGTTTGACATTTATTTTGTGGTTTAGGTGGCCAAAAATGTAACAATTATAGTTGTTACTTGAACACATGTTTGCCCAAGTCTAATTAAAAGGGATAATCTTCTACAAATGTTGTTTGGATTGGAATGCCATTCGCATTACTAAGGTGAAAATCAAAAAGGACATTGCCAAAGAAAATACCATGAGGATAATTCCTAGGAAATATTGGGGAAAACATTATTAAAAAAAAAAATGAACACTAGAACAAATCTTATCATTTACAACCATTTTTAGTGTAACTATGTGCAATTAAATGTTGCATGTGAAGTTATAAGCAATTGCTTATGCAACTACTTTTCAAATTTAGATGACTCACGATTTCCCTACAATTAAGTTGTGATTATGACCCATTCCATCTTTCCAATGGGTTGATTACTAATATTGTCATTGTATTTTTTATAATATTGCATCACAAACTTAGCATTTCATGATTTAGTAAATCATGTAAAATTTGTTCAATCATAATTTATATGTTTCATGTACTAATATCATGTATTGAAAACACATTTCAGACATTGATTTATTAGAAGATGTGAAATTTGTGTGACATTTGTTCATTCATAGGTCTGTACTTCATCCATTAGCACAATTATTCGTGTGTCAAATGTGTTTTCAACGCATGTTGTTTGTGCATAAAATGTACAAACCTATGAATAAACAAACTTTGCATAATTTTCATCGCGAATTCATCACATGCTAAATTTGTGACATGTATATACGTTTGGTCACACATGTAACCAAAATAATCACATGATAATTACATAATGTCCTTAAACTACCTAGGCCACCTATTAAGTACTTAAGTACCTACCTATTATGAGCCTACCAAGTATTTATCTCCTACCTACCTTGTAGGTACCTACTTCCTATCCAATTAACTACCTATTTACCTACCTCTAGTTATTTATTCACTCATAAACTTACCAAGTTTCATAGGTTCATACAAAAATCACTTGAATTGCATGTTATGGTTAATATGAACAACATCACAAATTTAGCATCTCACAATTTAGTAATGGAAATCGTGCAAAATTCATTCATTTGTAATTCTTACATTCCATGCATTAATATCGTGCATTGAAAACACATTTAACACATGGATTTATCGAAAAATGCAAAATTCATGTAACATTTGTTCATTCATAGGTTTGTATTTCATTCGTCAACACATTTATCCATGTGTCAAATGTGTTTTCAATGCATGATATTTGTGTTTAAATTGTACGAAATTATGAATGAACAAACTTTACACGATTTTCATTATTAATTTGTTGCATGTAAAATTTGTGATGAATATTGTACGTATTCAATATTCTAAATATTAAAACATATAAAACATTATTTTTGAATGATGTTTTACCTTTCATTTAATGGACTTTCTGGTCCCAAATGGACGTAAAATTATAAACAATAAACGATTTTTAATTATAAAATGTGAAATATTTTAGGATTGATAGCGTACTTGGATGATAACCAAGTAATTTGGGTAAGTTATGAGATTTTAATACTAGTCCATTGTGTTATTAATTGGTTATTAAAAATCAATAATCAACTAGTAAATTATTAATAACTGAATTGATAACCTAGTAGATACCCAAGTCAAATCTCAATATCTGGCCAACACTAGATTATTCTTTTTTGAAACACATATTCATGCATTGGATCAATTTTTACCATTATTTTACATGGTTGGTTTTTTTTTCTTTTTTGGGACCTTTTTTTGTTATCTTTGGCACTCCATAGGAAATTGCCTATGTTTCCTTTGTATGTGAGACCCAAAGAAGAAAGGCAGCCCCACACAAAACATAGTCACTAATGTTGGAGCTCATATTAGAAATGGCACCAAACCCCTTTGGGTCTTTTGGACAATTTTTAGATTCACAACCATGATTCTCAAAAAAGAAACCATGAACTAGTTTTGATATATGATGGTGAGTTTTTGTATAGGAGAAAGATCTATTGATATAGATCCTTCTCTTACATAAAGCGTCATCATATTAATGACATTGCAAAAGGACAACATTGTAATGACAAGGATAGTGAAAAGGAACAAGTTGATAAATAAATTTCAAATAATGAAAGTTACTCTAACAAATTAAAAAATATTTTTTAAATTATGTAAATTATTATTCTTATGATAAGATTTTTTAAACCCAATGACGGATCAAAATATTACAAATAAAAATAAAAATGTCTCAATGTTTTTAAAAAAAGAAAAAAAAGCTATGGTCTAATGTTTAAGATTTTCCTTGTCCTTGTGAAGATCTTGAGAAAATCAATGCACCAATTTTCGATTTCAGAAGAAGTATTAGAGAGGGGACACTGGAAAAAATTGGAAATTTTTTGAAGTGTAATTTTTTTAAATGCTAAAACTTTCGAAAAATTCGCAAAATTTTCAAACCACAAAACTGAAATTAATAACAAGAAATTACTAATTAATTACAAATACTTTTTAAAAGACCGAGTCGAGATAATAAAAAACCGCTACTGTTATTACCGAACGTGAAACCCTACGGATTGGCTCTAACAACGTTCCATAACCGGAACCGAGAAGAGAGAGATAGAGATAGAGAACCGGAGGTTCTTTTCGAAGTAAGAGGAGAACCGACCAACACTGCTGTTTTGAACATTTTAGGGTTTGGATGGTTGTTGCGTTGGAACTCGGGTTGGACTTGTTCTTCTGGAGTATACCTACGCGGGGGTTTGGAGAATTTTTGTTTTTGGTCGCAGATTTGGAGTGTGGGTTCTCGCCATGGCAGCTGCGGAAGATGTGAATGGTCAGCAGGAGCAATTGGAGCTCGCAGTCTGGAAAAAGACTGGTTCTAAAAGCCTGGCGGATAAGAGGGAGTTGCTTTCTTTTGTGGGGTTTGATTGCGCAGCAGCATCAGGGAAGAAGCTAGATAAATGAATAAATAAATAATCAATGTGGGAGTGGGGAAAACAGCAGCTGGAAGAAGAAGTAGCGACTTCGCGCAATTCCGAGATAGGTAGCTAGATTTGGTTGCCGAAAGTTTTTTTTTGGGTGGGGGTTTAGTTGGTAACGTGCTCAAGTGATGGAGTCGTTGCTTCTAAGAGCGCTTGAGTCGACGCTTCGGCATTGGCTGAAGAGTTTCAGCAGGGATCAGTTTAAGCTCCGCGGTCGTAGTGTACAGCTTAACGATCTGGGTATGTTCAGCTCCCTTTTTTTCCTTTTAAAAATTGAAAAGATAATAAACCTGCTCAGTATGGCACTCAGGATGCCTGTCGGATTTAGTAGCTGATTGAGAGTTGCGGTTACTGTGTAGATTTCTCGACCATGTGAGCATCAATCGTAAGAGCAATGACTTGATGCTTGTGAGCTTTGAGGTACTATGAACGACATTCTTTTCCTGACGTTGCAGATGTCAAAGGAGACGTATTACACGCCAGCATTGGCCTCCCGCCATCTTTGCGGGTCACGGAGGCACGAATTGGCAAGCTGGTGCTCAAGGTATACTTTCCTTCTTTTTCTCAGTCGCTAAATTTCGATTCATGGAGACTGCCATAAGCTGTGATCACACTCGCGACCTGTATATCTGGAGCTTATTAGAAGTTGGCAAGTAGTCTCAGCATCGAGAAAACATGACCATCTGAAGAATTCTGATCTTCTGGAAGAGACATTAGGATGTATAAAGGCAGGTCAACTTTAGGGTTTGAAATAGCTTCAGCGATAAGCTGTGATCACACTCACGACCTATATATCTGGAGCTTATTAGAAGTTGGCAAGTAGTCTCAGCATCAAGAAAACATGACTCTCTGGAGAAATCTGACCTTCTGGAACAGGCATTAGAATGCAGAAAGGGAGATCAACTTTAGGGTTTGAAGTTCCTTCAAACCAGATGCAGGTTGTTCTTTATGACCCTCTGAGATTGTTGCTTTCTGCAGATTCCATCACTTTCCAATGTCAACAAAGAGCCTATTGTGGTTGAACTTGATAAGCTGGAGTTGGTTCTTACTGAGACTTTACCAAGTGACCCTGGGCCCAATCCAGGGTAAATCACTACCCTGAACTCTAGCTGTAGATAGCTGTTGAAGTCTGCCATGGTGTACTATGCTCTCCCACAGTTTCAGAAAGTTTATGTGTGATATTTGTCTGTCCTTCAGCAGCAGGAGCAAATTGTGTACAATCATCTTATTCCAGGATAGCAGTTCTGGAAAGAATTTCCAATTTTAGGGTCCAAGGCATGAGATGTCCAAGATGCTGCTTTTCTGTGCAGGATGATCTTATTTGTAGTTGCAGCATTATGTTCCTCAGTATCTTAGACTCAATTTATTGATTAGCTGTGCTCTATGGTACATCACTGCAGGCCTCCTTCAACTTCTTCTTCAAAAAGCTCTGGCTATGGCTATGCTGATAAGGTGAGCTCATTCTTGTCAAAATTCACATCCACAGCTATTGTAGAGTGGTCTTGGTAATGAAAGTAAGAGAAAACATGTATAGTCCTGCTAACAAACATCCATGTCATAAACTGTACACCTCAAAACTATGGGTCGCCTGCTCTGATTTGTCAGGTATGGTGTGTTTAAGTTCTGCAATTTTTGTAAACTGTACAAGAGTGTGTTGGGTAAGTGTGTCAACGTTGTGATGCAAAATAAGATTGTTTTTGTGACCATAGTTGACTGGTCCAGCTTGCAGATGGGATGACTATACGGGTGCTGACTGTCAATCTGATGTTGGAAACTCGAGGTGGCAGCAGCAGCAGCAAAGGAGGTGCTGCTTGGTGAGTGCTGTTACTGATTTAACAACAGATGAGCAATTATTTATATGACATGTGACAGCAAAGTTATCTGTATCAAGGCAATAGAGTTCCTATCATGCAGCATAGTCACTGAACACTCCAGTAAGCACACTTGCAGGTATACCTTATTCATGGCAGCAATATCTGATTCTTTGGCTGCAGGACCCCACCATTGGCATCAATAACCATGCGCAATTTGATCTTGTACACCACTAATGAGCACTGGCAGGTACATGTAGAGCTCAATTTAAGATTCCAATACCCTTGCTTAAGGTCTTCTTTTGTAAGTTTTCTTTATCAACTGTACCTGATCTGTGTATTGTGGAACTTCTATTCATCCTGCTTCATACAGGTGACCATGTAGATATTCATCATGTACCCATGTGTATGTGTTGTAGTGCAGGTGGTGCCCTTGAATCAAGCCAGGGAATTTTCCCATAACAGGAAGGCTATTTATGTTTTTAAGGTGAACTGAAGCAACCTGATCTTTCACAAATGTAATCCATATTTTTGTGTTACAGGAGAATGCTGATTCACAGCTGCTTCATTACTATTGTTGCATGTTTCTGAAACCTCACATCAGTTTTGAAATGCTGCCAGAAACTTGTGCTTTAAATTGAAATTCTCACAAGGTGGAGTTATAACACCCAGAGATACATGATGTTCATTTGTGCAGAAGTTGGAATGGCAATCTTTGTCTGTAGACTTGCTTCCACATCCTGACATGTTCAAGGATGAGCATCTCATGAGTCCTGGCATGGAGGATTCATCCCTTGACAATGATGGTGCCAAGAGGTTGTTCTTTGGTGGTGAGCGCTTTCTTGACAGCATTTCAGGGGCTGCCAATGTAACCTCAGTCTCTCTATCTCATTTCCACCACTCTTTTGTGCTGTTATAATATGGTTTCAACTAAACATGGATGCCATAACGTTGTCTTTTCTTACAAGGAAATGAAAAATCACAGGAGCAATGGGTATGTCAGCTGTGAAAGCATTGTAATAGTTTGAAGCTGGTGCTAAGGTTTTTTGGGAGGTGGTTTGCATGCTTTGCAGATAACAATGAAGCGAACAGAGCAAAATATTCCTCTTGGACTTGAGGTGCAGCTGCATGTGCCAGAGGTTCTCTGTCCGTCAATGAGTGAGCCTGGTATATTTTCTCTTTGATTCTGAATAAATAACTCCTGCCACTTATTGTCATGTTGCAGAGATACATTGAAGTTGTTGGATTGGATTTTGTGCTTATGAAGTAAGCACTGGATCTGCAGTGCAGAGGCATTTTAGGATTTCAGAGTGAAATGATTGTTTGGTATCTTCCTTATGTCCCAACAAAAGGGTTCGTCTGTCAATTTTCGGGTTTACTGCACATGCATCAGACAAATCCAGTCACTGTGAGTTTACCCTCAAGGAGCAGATTTGTGCTGTGAGATTAGGTTTGCGAGCTCTGCTACGTTTCATGACTGGAGTGTTCGTCTGCATGAACCGAGGAGATGTAGACATGAAATCCACACAGGTACAGTAGCTTGAGAACTTGTGTCTGAATTGATATGTACACCCTGCAGAATATATCTGCATTTTTTGTTGGGGCAATCTGAATCCTTTGCAAGAATCTTCAGTTTGACCTCCTTAACATTGACATATACAAACTTTCACAGTAGAGCCAATCTGCCATGCACTTATGTGATGTGAATTGTTGGACTAGAGATGACAATGATCAACAATGGGCACTAAATGTATCTAAGATTCAGAGCTCAAGTTGCAACTCATATGTAACATCAAACTTTCTTGCATCCCCACGTCATTTTCTGTTGCTGGTTAATAGTTCTCAGTATTATATTGCACCATACAGAATGCAGAAGCAGCTGGGAGGACAATGGTTGGAATAAGGGTTGATCATATCTTCTTCTGCGTGAGGGATGCTGGTGAGTTCTCATAACCTGCAGACTTTGCTTTAGAAGAGTTGCTTGCAGTGGCTTTGAGGCCTAATTGGTGGTTGGCTTTTTGTGTGTTGTTTATGAACCTTCCCAGAGTTGCATGTGCAGGGTTTCAGTTGGAGCTTCTGTTACAATCATTACAGTATGTGCGGGTATGTTAGTTATCTCATGTTACTGCAAGCCTGTCTTTACTTGGAGCTCAATTGGTGGAACATTTGTAATTGTTTTCTGTTGACTCTACCCTTTGTAAGAGGAGAGATGTAGCAATCTGTAGGTTTGGGGGTTAATGCAGTCCAAGGTTTGTCTTCAAATCAAGAATGTGCCACAGTTACAAAGCTGAACATGTGGCACAACTTGGATCCAAAATATGACCTTGAACTAAGAAACAAATTGTGATACCTCAGTCCACTTGTGATAGTCAAACTAGAACAAACCAGATATGCAGGTTGCCAGGTGTGTTTGAGTAGAGGATTTTTGTTGCATTCTTTCAGGCAAGCAACAGTGATGAAGACTACAAGCGCACAATGGCCCGACTTGTTTTAGGTTGCTTATTTTTGAGGTGCCCATTCATCCTTCTTGCAATCCACCGCATACTATCCCTTTTGTGGACTGAAAATGGACATTGCTTATAATTTGTTTCAATTCTGTGGAACTACTGTGATGTGTACCATTTGCAATGCATTGGAGATGAGGATCTCTGCTCCAGGTAGCTAATCAGAATTTGTTTGGTGGTTTTTGTCTGCAGGGATACATTTTCTCATCCCTCCTGCACACTTGTTCAACCCAGCATGCGAATTCCTGGACCAAGCATCTCTCCTGCTGTCCCCTCTTTTGGTAATGGTTCCCCTTCTTGCCCCTCAACCCCTATTTCTATGCATTTTCTGTCAATTTAACTCTCTGAAAATAAAAGAGACAATACACTTCTTTGCTCTTTGATTCTTTTGTGATTCATTACCATCCCTCCCAGTATTCCCTTGAGAGATTGATGACTACGTACATGCAAGGATCAGCAGATACTGCTCCAAGACTCATATTTGAGGAGATCACAGCTGACCAAAGAGGCTTTCATGACTGTCTTGCAGCCAGTGACAAGCTGTGGCCAAGGATATATCCCCTTGAGACTGAGCTGATGGCCAAAACCGAAGCCTCCCCAATGTTGTGCATGTATTCAGCTCAGATGGCACCTGCCCCTGCACCTCCAACTCTGGCCTCACAAACTGTTGTACAATGTCAGCCTCTGAAGGTAATTCTTGAAACTTTGCTCTTTGTGTCTTCCAAGAGTGCATGAAGGAACATGGAAATGTTGAGATCATTTCTTGTAGTCAATGGGTGTGGCTCTTTTGCTTTCAACACTGGGCAGGTAATATTACCTACATTTTATTTTTGAGCACCATTATTAATGCAGCATGTATTAATGATCTCTTCTGTGTCTACCCACAGATCAATCTCCAGGAAGAGTCTTGCATACGAATTGCTTCATTCCTCAGTGACGGAATAGTAGTTGAGCCTGGAGTGGTTCTTCCAGACACATCACTGAATGCCATGTATTTTAGTCTGAAGGAGTTTGATCTCACTGTGCCTGTCACCACAGCTGTGCCAGAAGAGGATCAAGACAATGGGGAGGAAGGTTTCACAGGAGCAAGGCTTCATGTTGAAGGATTTATGATTGCTCAAAGTCCTTTCTTGAATTTCAAGTTACTAAACCTTGACAAGGATGCAGCATGCTTTACAATGTGGAAGGGACAGCCTGTTGATTCAAGCCAGCAGAGGTACCATCCTTTGCCTTGCACTACCTTGGTTATGCTGGAACTGACAGGACAACTGCCTTTCAATTGTTGTTGTATGTGTTCTCTGCAATCTCATAGGTCTGTTAGCCACAAGTAAACTGTTGAGACAGGCATCTTGCTCTAGAAACTGTCTTGATATTGATTGCTGTATGCTTTTGGGATGAGGAAGGTGGGTCATGAGGGCCACTCATCTGAGCATCGCCCTGGAGACAGGAAGCTGCGATGATATGGCGCAGAACACAACTGCAGCTGATTGGGCTGCAGGTTTGTGGAGATGTGTGGAGATGTATGAGCCATGCATGGAGGCTGCAATGACAACTATAGATGGGCGCCCATTGACCACAGTCCCTCCACCAGGTGGAATTGTCCGCTTGGGAATTTCCATCAAGAGATATGTGTCTAACACCTCAAGTGAGCAGTTTTTATTTGTGCTGAGAATGTACACATATCTTGGTAAGGTGAGTGAGTCACTTCTCAGGGTAAGCAAGCCTGTGACACGAAAACAAAACCAGAAAGAAGCCCACAAGCTGAAGGACTCACCTAAGAATCTGAAACCAGTAGGCTCACTAGCTGGGCTGGCAGAGCTGGCCCCTAGAGACAGTGCAGTACTTTTAAGCCTGGATACACTAGAACTAAAACTTTTGGAATCAGTGCCTGGACAACTTGCAATTGAAGGTCCACCTTTGGTGCAAATCTTGAGCTGGGACATAAAGTTTACAGCTACTCACCAGACCCTGGCAGCTGCAGCAGTGATTTCTTCAAATCTATGTTGGCGTGATATCCATGTAGAATGTGTGGAGACAGAGTTAAGTTGTCTGGAACCAAATGGATCACACTATGCAAGCCCTCTTACACATCTTTCAGGAATGCGGGATTCTTTCAGTTGCTCTCCTCCAGTTTCACTCTATGAATCACCTCCAACTTTCTCCCCTGATGTGAATGCAAATGGAAGTCTTGCCAGTTTGGAGAAGCAATCATTGCATTTGAATGTCTCACCAATGTCGGGTGGAAAGCAAGTGTTTGGGCTTAAGGAAGGGTTACCAAGAATGCGAGCGGTGTTTTGGATTGGAGAGGAGAGAGGCAGTATGATGCCAACTGGGGGAGGTGCTCGTGGCAAAGTACCAGGAGCTGAACAATTGCCATTTCTTTCTGTGAATGTAGAGAATGTTATTCCATTCATAGAACAGGATGCTAATTACCATAGCTTGAAGGTCGTTGTGAAAGTGGGTGGAGTGAGATTGGGTGGGGGCATGGCTTACAATGAAGCACTCCTGCATCGTTTTGGTGTTTTTGGACCGGATGGAGAGCCAGGAGCAGAGGTCAAGAAGGTGATAAAGAGTTTGTCTCGGGGGTCTTTAGCAAACATTTTCAGACCTTCCCCTGACATGGTTGGAACCACAAACAAAGGTATATCTGTCAGCTTTCTCTGTTCATATGCATTAATGTCTAAAGCTCAAATTCTCAAGCCTCTTTTCAATCCAAGCTCAGCTCTGCTCAGATGCTCATCCATTTTCTGTGTGAGAAGCAAAGTGGAAGATCATTGTGAAATTTTCAGGTGTTGCAGAAAAAGGTGCACCAGACAGTAAGGCATGGGAGGTTGGGATACCTGATGATATTGAACTGGAGCTGCAGCTTCTGGATTGGCTCTTTGTTTTAGAAGGTGCTGGGTTTGTAGCAGAGGCTGCAAGCACTCCTTTGACAAAGAACCATTTTGGTTCAAGAGAGGACCAGTGCTGGCATTCTACATTTCGATGCCTCAGTGTCAAGGTTCAGGGCACCAAGGAGTCGCGCAGTTTACTGGAGATGCATGGAAGCATGCCAAGTCCAGTGCAAAGTGTGATTGTGAGTTCATTTGTTTTTTACCTGGTAAAATGAAGGTGCAGATTGAAATCGGCAAATACTTGTTATTCTCACATTGAAGACCTGCAGCTCTTAAGTGCTTCTAACCTTTGCTGGGAACTCACATTTTTCTGTGTGCAGATGCGGATTGAAGGTCTGCAAGCTCTGAAACCTCGGTTGCCATCCACCTCTGCAACTGAGACAGACTCAAAGGCAAGGAGAAATGCCAGTGGCCTCGTGAGTGAAGGGCGGGTGTTTCAGGACTCTATGTTTGGTGGAAGCCAAGCAGCACAGAATCAAACAAACTCAGCATGGTCTAAGGATTGTGAGATGATGAGTACTGACAGTGGAATGGGGCAGGAGGTCGTGATTAAAGAGAGTCCTCTGGCTGCAAATCCTAGTGTGACCAGCAAGAGTGGATTTGATGTTGAAGTGCGATTGGTTGAGAGGGAGGATGATGTTGATGTTGACATAGGAATGGGAGAGTGGAGGGTAGAGAGCTTTAAAGCTGCTGTTAGTGAGCCGGTAATCTACAGCCCTGTCACTTGTCAATGTCTTGTGAGATGTTTTTAAGAACCTGGTGGTTTTGGAATCGGATGACAATCCTTGTAATAGTGATATTGTACAGAGATTTTCAACTGCTCTTGTGAGAAAAGTGGTAAAATGGTGAATTTATGGTGGGGCATGCAGGTGGAGGTTGAAGCAACAAAACAAGAGGTGGAGCACATGGTAGAACTCTTCAAGTCAGAGATTGAGTCTGTGAGCCGAATTGCCGCAGGAGGGCTCAAGCTGCTCCAGTTGCATAGCACTATTGGTCAGAATGCAATTGATCAGCTTAGTTACTTTGGTAAGCAAAACTTTACATGAAGCTATGGTGAAGCAACATGTCTGTGCAGATGGCAATCTCCTTAAGAACAGAAACCCATGTACCAACAACAATGTGTACCAACCTGTGTTTGCTTATGCAGGAAGTGGTGGCTTGGACAAAGTGCTAACACCAGACAGAGAGCGATTAAGCCGCCGCTTCAGTGAGGGAAGTGTCATGAGCACACCATCTTACAGATGGTCCAGGAAGGAGCCTGTTGTAGCTAAACTTGAGGCATCTATTGCAGAGTCAGAGGCCTTGTGTGCAAAATTGAACCAGCATTTGAGCCGACTCTCTGACGATAATAATACAGTAGCAGAGTTGAACATGTTGAACATGTTGACTGCACAGATACAAGAATCCCGAGCCTTATTAGGGGTTCTAAAGAAAGAGATTATATAATTAGGTGGCATTTATCTTGCACTATCCTGAGAAAGCTAATGGGATAGAAGTTAGTTGCGTGTACAGTATGGAGCCTGCAAAGATCAATTAGGTCTCAGGGCAAAATTCATATGTTGTGATCACACTTATGATTCAATAAACTTAAGTTAGTCAGGGCATTCCTGACTGTTCAGAAGGACACAGCTATGTCACTGCAGAGTGAAGGACACAGCCTTAAATGTTGTCGCAGAGCATAGGCAGCCTGATGTGGTGTTGAGCTCTTTTGCTGTTGCTCCTGCTGTGTATTACAGCTTTTATATTCCTTGCATCATTGCTTGACAATTTGTGATCGGTAGAATAGAAAAAAGAACTTCTTGTTGCAGAAGCAAAAAGGTTTTGTGTTCCAGCTTTGGCAAGGGGTACACCATGGCTTTATTTTTTGGATTTGAAATATGCACTTGCAACCCTAAATCACAGTTCACACAATTGATCCAAAAGTGCTGGACAAAAGTACGAATTCTGGATGCGAAGATTGCAGTCCATCCGTGAAGAACAAGTGCAGACCCCGAGAACAAATCCGATAGGCATTCGAGAACTAACCCATCTAGCCATCAAGGATCCATCACCCTGAAGCTCTCAGGGCCGTTGCAGCCCCAAATGGGTTTGGCTGACACCTGGTGATCAGGTTTCTCCAAAAGTGTAACGAGCTCGATGTGAGGATTGTGAGACCTGGAATTTTCTTCTTCACCATCGCTGCCTTCACTTGGATGATGCAAGGTTCAAGTCTAGTGATCACGCTGCACTAGTGTCTCTACCACTAGGATTTCTGTAAGATTTTCATTCAGTGGCATAGGTATAAAGAGTTGGGTGTCTTTGCTTTTTCCTTTCCCACTCAGCTGGCCTTCTGTTCTCTCAGATGTGTCTGTGAGCCGCGGTGTTCGGAAGCAGTTTTCTCGAGGTTTGGGATTTTGTTTTGTGGGTGGGGGGCAGTTGGAGGGGTTGTTTTCTTGGGCACGTTGGTTCGGTGGAACGAGAGAACTTCGAAAGTACAAGTAGACGTTGCAGGCAGTAAATGGCATCAATCGGAGCTTCAGCAAGTACTTTGATCACATGTGGATGCAAAGCAAGGGCGTTTTTTCTCTTTCCTGGTCATGGCTTCAGGTTATCTTCCAATCCTCTTCACAAACCATCGTCGCCTTACAGAAAAGTAGTCGAGTGTGGAGCAGATTCGCCAAAAAGATCGTCGGCAGGAAGGTCTGGGAACAAAAATTCTGCACTGGATTCCACTGCAAAAGCTGCTCGAGTGAACCCAATCTCTCAAGAGTTTGTGAAAGCTGAAGAAAATCTGTTACCCAAGCTTTTGAGCTCAAACCAAGAGCAGCAGCCATCCAAGAGATCAAACCAAGAAGACGTGGCTAACAATAAGAAGCTGCAAACCCTAAGACAAGCTCTGATGCAGCAATTGAAGCTGGACAAAGCTATCGATGAACTGGTGAGTTTCATGGCTCCAAGAGAGAAGGGAGACATAAGAGATGTGATTTTGATGAGCTTGTCATTTGCTGTCCTTGTATACATATCACAGCGTCTTGTGTGTGCTTATTGCACTCTCAGGCATATGATGCCACATAATTTCTAGCTTTCCAGAAGAAGATGTAAGAAGAATCCAAACAACTGTGCATTCCTGTGAGTTCAGGAATCCTGGTGATGCTAGAGATGTAGAGGTTTTGGATCAAGAGATGATTGCCAAGTTCAGCCTCTTGGAGACTTTTTGAGATCAACTTTAGAAATCTCTAGTGCTGCCAGCTTTGTGTACAGCTTGTACACTCAACAAACATGTGTAGCCACACTTGTCACTGTTTCTAGAGAAGTGGAGAAGGCTTTACCATCTAAGTCTCATCATATTAGCATAAGATTCATGGTATCCAGATTCCATATCCATATCCAAGGAAATCATGGATTGTGCAATTGTGTTGATTTTGTTTTTTCAAATATATCAGCATCCTGCATAGTCGGGATTCTGATCTTCAATATCCTTTGTAATCCTACTCTTGATTGTGTGTACACAAGTGACTTGCCTTCTTCTCTTTCATTCTTTGTATTAAACTTCTTTAACAAATGCTCAATGGGCATGGATTGGGTCAATGCAAGCTCTGATCGTATAATACACCTTTTTCTAGATTGTGAGTTTCGCCAGAGAACCTGAAAATCTCTGTTGAGTGAGCATTTCTTGAGTGCAGATTTCCCAGGATTTTTGCAGAATTCAAGAAGCATGTGACAGACACACAGGATGCAGATATTTTTGGATAATGGTTTCCTGAGCAGATTGTTATATACATATCAAAACCTTTGGGAGCTTGATAAAGTCAGTGGGTAAGTCACAAGCATTCTCACATGGTCATATTGTGATTTTGGGTGATGCTTTACTTGTTACCTACAATAATGTTTATATATGTAACTGATTGGATGTGCTGTCATATGTAACAAATATAGTTAAATTAACAATGTCACATTTACAAATTTGGTTAGTGTATAATCTACTTACATAAAGCAGATTTTAAAAAGTTCTTAGCCCACTACATAACCATCAATTAATCCTTTGAATCAAGAGATGGTTCAATTGCCATATCTGTATATCATCTTCTTGGTCCATCTTGGACACACCTTCTTAGGCTTGCCAAATGGGATTGGTGGTATTTCCTTGCTTAAAACCTGTGAAAGGAAATTTCAGTGCAAATTCTGGTTCTTCACAACCAGGTTCAACGGTGATAAATTTGGGACACAAGAAATGCATGTCACTTCATAAGTAGACATTTTAATTCTCTCTTGGACAAGAAACTCAAATAACAAATGAAAAAGAGATCTTATTTTATTTGGACTCAACTCAAAGTCAAACTCCTCACTCACTCAACAGGATGTAGAAGCCCCCCTATATGTTTAGCTTTAGGCAGAGTATTCCAATGGGAAATTCCTAAAGTCATTAAATTGTTTTGGAACCGGTTTCAAGGTTGGGACTGGGGATATTTGGTGTTTCAGAACATCAAAAGCACATAATTCTTGTAGAAAACATTCAATTGGGACATGATATTAAATTTGATATTGATTTTTTAGATCTGTTTATGACATATATTGCATCCAATTTGGAAATGATTTGCTCCTCTAAATTGTATTCTAATTGTTCAAAACTCATTTGAAATCCTAGGACTCAAAATATGGAGTGTGTACTAAGAATCAAATGAACCTTTCCCCTTGATTCCCACTATTATCTTACCGCTTGGCAAGTCTTAAACTTACCTTCATCTTGAGTACCATGTGCCAATTGTTCCTAGCTGGCAGGTATTGGCGGTTTTCAAAGATCTCACTGCATACCCAAAAACAAAGAACACAACAGAAAAAAAATTCTCACTTGCTCAACCTTGAGGTGCAACACTGTGCCACACAACAAAACTGAAAAGGAGCTACAAGACAAGACATGCATGTGCTTGAGTTTTTGAGCACTCCTGTTCACAAACAAAGCACCAAACAAAAAGATACAAACAAAACACTTTGATGCCCAAGCTTGGAATACCCCACTGAAAACAAAAACTAACATACATCTAGTAAGAATTCCAAACCTGAGCTCAAACACTCTACCAAAGCACACCTGCAAAATCATGAAATAAGAAAAACAACAATGATGATGACAAAGAGGGAAAAAAACCAGAAACAAAATGGAAGAAATCACAAAAGAAGAAGAAAAAAGGAAAAGATGGAAGAGCAAACAATAACAAAAAAGAAGAACTCCACAGCTCAAGAAAAAAATACACAAAAAACAGGGCCAGACTGCACTCCACAGAGCTCGAAGAAGACAAGAGAACAAAACAGAAAAAAAGAGGAGAGAAAAAAACACCCACAGCTCAAGTGAGGAAGAAAACACAAAAACAAGAATGATAGATCAATAATAGATCAATTTACAACTTCATCCACAATGTTCCTGAACTAAACTTCACATCCTCAACATGAGAGACAATGCATTGACACTCCCAACCCAGCCAGAGAAAATACCCTCTGAAATTGCACAAGTCTTTTGTAGTGATCCAGTTGGACCTTGACAGCTGCCTGCACTTCATCAAAGGAGAAGATAATCCACAATCAGAAGTTATTTCCTTAAGCCCAAGATGGGTTTGGTTTTTTGTAAACAACTGGACACATTTCAAAGCTAATTCAAGGCACTGCATCATGAGCCTGCCCCATCAGAACAAAGGATGACAAATGTCAGCTGTTACCTCAGATTGCATAGCTTCCTGAAGCTTCTGGTCAAGCTCAATGACCTGACCTTCAAACTAACCTAGCTACTGAGCAAGTGCCTTCACTCTCTCTCCACCATCCATGTCACTGTCATATTCAATACTTCTACCTCTTTCTTTGCAACCACCAGCTCAGCAAGAGTTTGCTTCTGCAAAACAACCAGACAGAAATCTTGAGAGATGTAAAGCTTTGGTCTTTTAGACCAAATTCTTCCTAAAGATTGGAAATCCTTGCAATGATAATGACCTGAAAACACATGCACAGACAGTCAGACCCAATGAAGCAAAAAATTACCTGAACTGCTTCAAGGAACAGACAAGTTCTCACACCATCTTCTACTTGCCAAATAAGGGGAGAAGAAGAATGGGCAGTCACCCCAGTGCCATTGAGATTCAAGACAATGCTCCAAGTCACTTCAAGAAGTTGTTACATTCCAACATGGTGGAATCGTCTATTCAACAGTTCTGACTGGAATCTAGTTTGGTAGGACAAAACTTAATGACCCTATAGTTATCCCCCCTGTACCAGCTGATGTTACGATTGTAACTGGGTATGTTTGAAACTGGAAACATAAAAAAGTTGTCCTCTAAAACATTCAAATTGCACTTGCATGATTATTTGGAACACCAATGGAACAGTAAAATATCACAATGCCAGTGCACTCACCCAAGATCAAAACTTTCACTTGTGTTAAACTAACTATTCACATTGGGTGTGGAGAGAAACCCCACAACATCTTCAAAACACCCACCAAAGGAAGGAAACAAAAATACACCAAGAGAAGAGACTCACACATTGCTCTAAAACAAACCTAAGCAAACAGATTTGAAAAGAAAGTTAAAATCAACACCACCTTCTTCACCATCACTGTCAATCACTCTCAGGGACATCAGCTGTAAACCCCAAGACCCCCCTCAAGCTTAGAAAATTGTGATTAAAAAATTCCCTTTCTTGATGACACTTGGTATAAGTTACAACATTCAAAGGCCCAAAACCTTGAAATCCCATAAACTCAAATGAAATGTCGGCTCTTTTCTCCCAGGAATTAGTAAAGGCTGTGGGATGTCTAAACCAGCTAGTGCTCAAACTTGAATACGAAAACTAGGGAGCTCACTGGACTTGGGAATATAATCTCATACTTTATATAATCCTGCAAATCATATTCTAAGGAAATTCAGATGCTCTGGAACATATCTTTGAGAGAATTCAGAGAATACACCAGAACAATTTGGAATGTAACAATTTTTCTTTCAGTTAATGTAAAACCAGAACTAACTGGACAATTATGAATGCAGTCACAACCCTATTTTTTCTTTCCACCTAGACTGGATATTGAAAGACAGGAGATTGCAACTTTCTATGGTTGCCAAACACACATTTCTGGCATGATCTATCACATGGATTAAAAGGAAGATATGAATTTAGTGGAAGAAATGCTGGATAAGATAATACATAAATAAAAGGATCCTGAGGGAGAACATAGCATTTTACCCAATCACTTCACAGTGATCCATAAGCTTTCAAAGAACCTTTGGAAGATGAAGCAAGATCCGGTGACAACAGAAGAGGATAACACCTTTGAAGCCAGCCAGCAGTACTAAAACTCAACTCATATGGATACCATAACCATCAAACAGGAGACAGAATGACGAAATAGTCTTACATCAGGCAAATTACAGTCAAAGCGAGGAGCATGGAATCTTTAATAGCAGCAAAACAGTAGCACAAAGGATCAATTGCATGCCATTTTTTTCCAGATACCGTAAAATCTTGCAGCTACTGCAATGGTTCAAGATCAGAGATCTGGAGGTGTACCCACGTATCCATAGAGTCAACGATCCAACAGCCGCTCTCGTTGGCAAAGGGTATCATCAACTATTGTTAGTGAACTTATGGTGCTCTCTACTCGATGCACTAGCTGCTCCACAGCCACCTACAAGCAAGGTTGCATTAACCCACGTATATACATATCAGAGTCAAAACCATGTACATCTCGAAACAAAAAATGCTCACAGACAGATTGTAACAAACAGCAATCTAACAGCAACTACCAAAAGTGAAATAAATCATTCATGCCATGATGCCAGACAAACTTGTTGTTGTCAGCAAACAGATACTTCAGCTTCAGAAACTTATATTGATGTGGTGTGCTATACACCTGACCAACTTCATAACAGTGAGATCCATTATGCCTACCTTAATGTGGCGCATCTGCGAGCCTGGTACAACTGGCATAGCTTGTTTTCCTCCTGACATAGCCTTCTCTCCCATGGACACCCCCTGACGACGTGGGCTTCCAGAAACTACTCTAGAATTCAATCTTTGTTCTTGACAAACTTGCTCACAACGGTCCATGAGTAAATCAATAACGGAGTGAAATACTTCATGGTTTTGAAGCCTCATCACATCTGTAGCAAGCAGTCCACAGTTCTTTGTGATCCACAAAATAAAAGTGAGCATAAACACAGCAGAAATTCTGGACTAAATGCATAACATAACTCAGCACCTCCAAACAAAACTGCAGATTGATCTGGCTTGAGAGGTCCTGAACTTACCCAGTTCAGACTTGAAGTTCATTTCTGACTCAGTAAGAGGATTTTGTCGTAAACTGGGCAAGCTGCTACAAGCTTTGATTCGCTGTTCAAGCTGGCAGGTGGTTTCAAAGGTCTTCTCAAGACGCCCCACCAAATAGCCAGTAGTTTTCTGGGCCTGCTTCATCTTCTCCTGGACCTGGTGCAGAAGCCGCTGCTGCTCTTGCACAATTTCATGGAGCCTTGTTCCATGTGACGTCAGCTCAACATGTACCTGCATCAAACTCCATCTTCCTGGACTTAAGTTTGCCTAGTCTGACTACACAAACATTATGTCCTGTAGAACAAAGAGGCATAACAAAGTGCTATGCATGGCACTTCAAAGCCCACCAGCTTCATGAAGCACTCAGCAGACTTTCCAGATGAACACTTACCCTATGTGCATATTCTATGTACTTCTCACGAAGCAGCTTGCACTGGTCATGTAGAAATGTGCGTCCTTCAATTGTGTCCACAGTAAGAGGCATGCCTGATAATGTAACCTACAGGCAGGTAGCAATATCTCACATGTAAGACTTCCACCAAGACCATAGTGCATGACGGTGGACTAAATCAAGTGCTTCATCAGCATTTCCATAGGAAATGCCAAGATGTGTGAGTAGAAACCACTCTTAGTACCTGGGAAATGGGAATGTCTTTGGGGCCAAGAAGCAACTCTCTGCTCATCATCTGAAAAACACCTGCCTCCAGGGCTTCAAGGTCACTTGAATGATTCTGCTTCGCACCTTCGATATATAGTGGGTTTGCAAGTGTTGGTTGTGGTTTCACTTCCACAACTGCACATTCACCCTGCACTGTGACTGCAACCAGCCATGTCTCTCCAAATGGGTCCAGAATAGGGACCACCCCAAGCAAAGGTTGTGGCACAATACCACCCCCTGGACATGTGTCCAACAGTGGGACAACCAAAGGATGAGGATCTCCTGCATCATGTCAGCAGGCACCATCACCACACAACCCCAACAGAAAGCAGTCCCAATTGCAAGACTGCATCAACAATGTCAGCAGAAAGTTGAACACTCCTTGTCACCAGATAATTCACTGAAAGGTGAAATGATAATGTACCTGTGAACATCCTGCTTGAAGAATCAGCAGAAAATGGCAACCACTGCAGACTGATAGCATCCATGCCAGCTGCATGGTAACAGTAGAGCCTTTCTGGAACCACTGGGTCCACGAGGAGGCAGAGAGGGGCAGCACTTAACACTGGTGGTTGGAGGGAAAGCTCCACATCACCTAAGCCTACCAACGGAGGTGGTTGACCTGTCCAAGGACTACTGGGACCCAAATTGTTGTGACTTTTGTCTACATTTGCAGTTTTTGACACCACATCTTCTCTAGAGGCCTCAACCTGGACAAGCATGCCCACTGACATGATATGTCCATCCTCATCAACAGTAAGACGGGGTGGAGCTGTGCTGTTCCACATGGGTTGCAGTTCATCATCCACACCATAGAGATGCACACAACTGTCCTGCCCAGTCACTCCAAGTATGCTGTCTTTCCCCACCACGGTGTAGACAATGTTTTCAGCCTGCTTTGCCACACTGCCCACTATAGAAAGAGGGCCCTGCAGAAGGGCCAAATTAAATTGGCAAAAATCCACTAGGACCCTATGACATTGCAGACAAACTCAATGTATCCTCATTCAAGCTGCAAAAAGCTAGTGAGGGTAAGCTCCAATTCATTTTAGCTTGCCCTTCTACAAGTGAGCATATAAACCTAAGGTATAGAGGGCTCAATAGAGCGTGGTGGTTGGACCTTCCTATACCCTGAATAAATCCTTTAAGCACCCAAAAAAATACAAAAAACGACCTTGGCTATTGATCACCATGCTGCCCATCTGAAGCATTCCAATTGATGGACAGAATCAAGATAGAAAGACCTACTTGCAGTAAGAGGGATGAATCAAGGGGGACGTGTGCATGTGCTTTCAGCATGAAAGAGCCAGCTGTTGGCTCCTTCCCAGCATTGTCTGACCACACCACAAAACCCGTGAACACTGCCTCAAGCCAGGCCAGTGCCCGGCTTGCATTGCGGACTACTGTTGAGTCCTGTGAGCTTGAATGCAAAGTGAAATGCATTGCATCTTTCACCAGTTCATCTATCACTGCCCCATTGAACATACTGCAACCCCATTCACCAATCCCTGAAATCTGGGCATTTAACATCACCACAGCAATGGCTATCTAAGGTGGCTTCACCATCAGTAAAAATATGTTTGTCAATCTAGGGACTATCACCATGTAGTAAAAGATCAGGTGTTGGTGGAGTTGAAACTGTACCTGCCAAATGGCACTAGTGGGCAAAGAGCATACACTGAGCCATTGCTGAATAAAATAAAAACCTGAAAACCTCCAGCAAAACCCATGTGCAATGACTGTGACAGCTGTTGCCCACCAGAGAAAACATCTAAAAGGAGTTTTCCAACCCCTAATCATGGCTGCACCTTAGCCTGAGAAAATGAAACAGACTAATGAAACAGACTAATGAAACACTTAACAAAGTAACACAACCCTAAGAGAAGAATGGGAAGACATACAGTGAAACGGTCCCAGAGATGTTCACCACCAAATGCAAAGCCAACAGCCCGAGCAAGTGGAAGTACGCCTCGTCGAGCTGGCACACCCGCATCCAAGTGATATTCTTGCTCAGCATTGTCAACATCCAGTGACAAATCATACAGTCTACACCACAAACACAAACCTCCATCACCCTTTTGGGGGAATACTTAACAGATTATCACTTCCAAGACTAGCAAGCAGTGTAAGAAGGTCAGAGAAGAAAAACACAAACCTGAAGACACCATCTGTTGATAGTACTCCCAAATGGGTGTCACTATATGGGTGCCATGCAAGTTGTAAAATGCGCAAGGACGATCTAATTTTGGAGCTGAACAACTCAGTGCCTCCCACTCTGCTCACCCTGCCCTACCATCCCTGCCCTTATCAATAATAGAAATTTGCAAACTCATTGATAAAGCTGATTGGCAGTAGAGTCCTCATATCCTCCCCTGTTACTAAAGAGGACACACAACCAATCATCAAATAAAGGATGGCCATGACCTACTCTGCAGGAGCTTCAAATGTACTCAAGGGAGAGGGGCCAACCATTGGTTTTGCATATGATAACTTACACAATCTTTGCCTCCAAACAAGGATGAGAGGAGCAAACATTGAACCATGAGAGGAACATAAAACATAAGTAACTTTATAATTACTGAGAACTTCTTCATACTTACAATTTAAGTCAATCTGAACAGAAATTGAAAGATGACCCACAAATATGGTCCTAGGGATTTCAAAGATTCTGACAACAATATTAGCAACGCAATAAAGATGAGACCCAATTTTGAAAACAGAGAAGAAAACTGAGGAGCAGTTCAAACTACAACAATGAACAAACATGTTGATTGACCTTCAAAATCAACACATATGGTAGTGACCAGTTCCCATAACCATCCCATATATCATAACATATGCTATAAGCCCTGAAGATCTGGACATCATGACAACATAGTTGAACATACCCCTTACAGTCATTACATTCAAGTCCTCACAAACTGGTGAAGAGTCTCTTCCCTCTAAAAGAAATCTATGTAGTTGCAATTGATCTTCAACAGGACTTTGCCCTCCAAATTAGGGGCATGTAGTCTGTCAATATTTAAGAGAAAACAGATGAGACTATGAACAAACAGCCGATAGAAAAAGGAGAAGATGCACAAGGGAAATTTAGCAGTGCCAGAAGATGAGAGGAAGGATGAAGAGGAAGCTAGTGATTAAAAAATAAACTTCTGGAATTCCAACTACCTTCTTCCAGCAAGTCAGGGGCCTGGTTGCAATTCTCTACAGGAATCAGTAACAGACCAATATGTCCTAGAAGAAGAAGACTGGAGGATATCACCATCCTCAGAGTAGACATTAACAACCGGACATTCCACTGCAGGCCATCTAAGACTATAATTTGTGCAGGAACAGAAGCATACCTGCAACTGGCTGGATTTTCAGAAGATGCAGAGAGATGCGGGACCACATCCAGTACTACAAGGCCTGAATCGCCAGCAATTGCTAGAGTTCTCCCTGTTCTGTTGAACACCATATGCCGCACACTAAATTCAACATCTGGATTCATCTTCACTGACTGCAACACAACCACAGAAAGCCTGACATTTCAGAATCATGTACGGAATCAAAAACCCTAAACCCTGTGAGTCTCTGTGGATATGTCCCTTTTCTGTCTAAAGCCTAAAGGTTCCCGACTGCAAACCTTGAAATCCTTCTTGGAAAGAAGAGAAGCAGAGTTGGAAGTATTGCCACTCCGCGAGGAATCAGAGTGTTGAACATCCACGAAATGAAGCAACTTCTCCTGAGAGTTCCAAACAAACAGGTGGCCACGCCCGTCATACGCAAGCAATTGCAGTGGAATGCGCGGCCTCACACTCTCAAAACTCGATGGATCCGCCACCCGAGACTTCTGGAAAACCGGATTCGTCTGAAGCTTTTGCAAGACTCCTGAGCTTCCATCCTGTCTCCGGAAACCAGCACCTCTCCCTCTCTCTCCCGACCTCTGTGACGCCATCAATAAGACAATGCAGGTCTCTCTCAAAATGCAAAATCTATGTCCCTGTCTCTCTCTCTCGCGCACTCGTTCCTTTGCAAGATTCAACTATCTAGGGTTTCAATCCCATAAGAGAACTCCCCAACAAGACTGGCTCCTTCTTTCAGGCAATGCAACCTCGCGGCTTCCCGACCAAAGTTCACCATCTGCACACACACGGGAGCAGGAACCAGCGCTGTCCGGTTATCGATTCTAACCCGGTTATCAATCCGGTTACTGATAAGGTATCAAACGGTTATTTCATTTCGACCCGGATATCAGTCCGGACATTGATAGCCTGTCAACCGGTCCTTTTTCATTTCGAGCCGGTTATCAATCCGGATATTCATATCTTGTCATCCGGTGATTCCATTTGGGGATGACCAGGTTAATATTCAAAATCTAAAATAACCTACCCGGATTGACCTGGTTATCATCCAAGTAGGCAATCAATCTTAAACATGAAAAATCTAACAAAATTCACGATAGAAAACAAAAATTGTTGTTAATAATAATTGTAAAGATAATTTTAAATTTAACCCTTATAATCAGTATATAATTGGCAGGTTAACTGATGGTTATCAACCGGATATTTTTAATTTGACCGATATGCATAATCGATAGTTATTATCAAATAGTATCGATAACCTAATTAGCACTCTATTTATTTATTTATAAAAAATAACCTACCCCACGGTTACCAAAAAATAATAATAATAATTGACCAACATTGGTAGCAACTCAGCTCTAAAAGCAAATTTTTCTTTAATTTATCCTAAGAATCCTTGTCAACTCCAACAACTTTTTTTCAATATAATAAAACAATTTCATTATAGTTTTATTAATTAATCTTCATTTTTTTCCTTTTTTTCCTTTTCTTTTTTCATATATTTCATTTTTATACAATACCAATGCCTCTAAGGATTAAAATGTCATGACAATTGGAATATGATTGTGTCATGTATGAGTGTCATGTCCAAGTTGGCTTGTTAGAGGGGTTTAGAGTTTAAACCTTAAACCCTAACCCTAAATCGATGGAAAGGACTACATGACTTTAGAAGCAAAACTCAAATTACAAAATAATGCCTAAAACATTTTGTTAAATGTTTGTACCTAGCCAAATACCAAATATTACACAAAGGAATTCATACTTGAATCGAATCAAGGCAATGTTGGAGGATTGGAATTCACTCTTGTTATTCTCTCTTTTCATTTTTTCTATTTTATCTATTTTTTTCCTCCTTTTCTTCAACTCACTCTTGTTGTTGAAGGTTGATAATTTGCATTTATTTGTTGTAATCATTCTACAATTTGTATCTCTTAGGTCTATTGTTTCTTTCATGAGAATGAATATGACCCCAAAAAAAACTTATGTAACTTGACTATTATTTAGGTTACAACTTTGAAACTCCAAATGCTTCTTTCAATACTATCATATGTTACTTAGCTTGTTTTTGCTAAAACTTAGATCTAACCCATAAAATAATATATGTGTGTGTTTAAAGGCCTCTTTAAAAATAATGAATTTAAAGTTTGGAAGATGGTATTCTTAAGCAAAGGGGTTATTGTTGCTCCCACTCTCACATGTGCCTTCAACAATTGGTGTACACCATAAAAATTTAAAATTAAGGTTCAAGGTTTAAACTTTGTGAAGGAGCTTCATGTACTAACTTTTGTTTATTTTAGTTGCTTGTTTCAAATCTATTGAGATCTTTCTAATTGTCATTTGGGTTTGATTATAACTACCATGCCTAGTTGAATTCTTTGAATAGTTCTGCCTTTGATGTAAGCAACTACAAACTCCATCACCTTGGTGACCATTTTTTTGTTGGAATCACAATAGATACTATTAATGTGTCAATTGTAGCTTTTTCACCTCTTTGTTTTATGTCTATCATTATTTTTTCATAAGTTGATTTGATTTTCATTTCATATTCCAATGTCTTATACAAAAATAAGATTTTTTAATACTTTGATCAATTATATCTTTGATTATCGCTAATTGATTTTGTTTGGTAGATTATGACAAGGGGGACACAGAAATGCACATTGTGATACTAAGGCATGAATGTGAATGTCATGAAAATAAGAGCAAAATTCCATGCATCATCATGTGTGATGTTATGCATGATGTTTGATAATCTCTATCTATTATTTTTACACACATCATGAATGTTTCATGTTTTGATTATTACATCTACTTTTGTGTAAAACTATCATTTGTAGTTTGGCGGTTGTGGCTTTTTTGAACACATTTGGCAACCTATAGGGGAACAAAGGACTTTAAACATGATAAGATCATGCATGGTGTTCAATGTGCTTAAAGATAGGGAAAAATGCAATTGAAAATCCTTGATGTTGAATGTTAATGTTAGGGAACAATGGTGGAAAAAATGCACTATTGTTGTCAATAAACTAAGTAGTAAGGTGCATAACATTGAACACAACTTCAATGATGATGACAAGTAAAATGTCCTTAATAATTTTCTGAATGTGGAAGATTCTTGAACAAAACTTAATCCTTGAATTTCAATGAAAAGCCAAAGGCATTATATAACAACTCACCTTTTTTGAGAGTAAAATTGTTTATGCACAACTTGTTGTCCAAAAATCAAGGGATGACAAGCCCTACATAAATGCCGCTTTGAATGTAGTTGTGTCAATTATGGCTAGCCCACCTACTTATTATATATCTAAAACAATTGGTATTAGCAAATACCTTTTGTCAAAAGCTATCCCATGGAAAATCCATGTAGACATGATAGGAAAAAACATTTGGGGAGCCTTCCACAAATCAATGTGTTTTGATGACGGGTGAAAATGATCGTCAATTAATCTTGGAGTTTTGGGAGATGGCCACAACCATCTCTTGAATCATCAAATGTATCAAATGACAACATAAATCCCCAAAAACTTGGAAAAAACATCCATCCATTACTTACAAAAGTGTTAAATAAATTCATATCCATGATCATCTTCACATCATCCGTTGAAGGTTTTTAATTATAATGCAAGATTTGTGCATTAGGTTTATGTACTATTTCAAAAATTATATTCATGTGATAAAATATGAAACATATGCCTTGTGAGCTTATGTAACATTTAAATGCAAATCGTTTCCTTAAATTTGTTTACATATATGTCAATTGGTTCAATTTTAATGGTCAAATAAGCTCATCATTTGTCATTTAGGTTAATTCTTGAAGCTTTTTGGCAATTACAAGTCATCATGTGGCTTTGAATACTTGGTTTATGTTATGTAATAATTTTCACCCATGTCTCAAACCTTTTTGATTGGGGTTCATGTAGGTCCATCAATTACAATTGTTTTGCACCTAGATTTATCTTCGAGACCTAAATACTTGTTTTCAAGACCTTTTTACTTGTAAAGTATGTGGACTTGTCATGTATAATGAATATTAACAATGGCTAGTTATTACACATCAAGGCTTTGAAGACTTGGGCCACATTAGGCAATATTTATCAATTTTCATTAAAATTTGAAAGATGCATTTTTATTGAATTTTCAATGAGAAAAATACTCAAATTTCAATACCTCTTACACTCTAGGTCTAGAAATTATGAAATCACCTCTATAAAATCCTATTCATTAAGGACTCTTCAACAATATCAACAATGCACCTTAGTTTCCTTAAAAGTTTTAGTTTTGATTTTTTAAATTTCTAATGACAAAATTGTTCAATAACTCATATGCCATATATCTAAACATCACAAAACCACCTTGTTGCACCCCTATTTATCAAAGGCTTTCCGATGATACTAAGTTCATGTTAGGGGTGTTGTGGTTTGGGAGATCTTAATGTGATAAACAAACAAACAACCTTAATAGATATATTATTGTGTCAAGAGTTTTCTATTTGATACATGTTTACATCTTAATTAGTATAGGTAAATTGGGATAAATTAATTTGGATCCAATTCCAATGTGAACAAAATTTTAGATATTTAGTGTATAGGATATAATATCAAGTTGTGTGATTTCAAATCATCAAAAGTGATTTGAGATTTGAGAACATAATGTTTTTAGCTTTGTTTGTTTTATGGTGTTTGATGCAATCTTTTTTTACATTTGGTTTGTGTGATTTGCATTGGTTTTTTGGGCTCAGATTCTTCTATTATTGCATGTGAATAACATTTTGAGTCACCACAAATGACTTCTTGAGTTTTGTGCAATTCTAGAAGTTCAATTTTTTTATAGTTAGTTTGTTGTTAGCCAATTATGTTGTAGGAAGGAAACCAAGTTATTTTGTGCAATTATTCACATTTGGCTAAGAAATTGAAAGATTATAACTAGGCAACTAACAATGGGATAAAAAACATTTAATATATAAAATTGCATTCACATGGAACATTGTGTTTTTTATTTCTTTCCATTTAGTTTGTGTGATTTGCATTGTGTTTTCTAAGCTTGGATTCATGTATTATTGCAAGTGAGGAGTTTTTTGGGTTTGGATGTGTTGCATCATTTAGGGTATTTTTTTGTTATGTGTTGTATGTGTGTTAAGACGAATGGTTGTAAGCGTCAAAATAGGAGCACATGACAAATTTGACCTAGTTTTATTGTTTCAAATGTGGGCTTTAATTTTATGATTTTGATTTTGTTGAATTTTTATTGAATTGCCAATGAAGAAATTCAATAGCTTCCACACCTTGTGTCTAAAAATTACAAGATCACCTCCATAAAATACTACTCATTGAAGGTTTTCCAACAATACTAAAAATGTGCCCAAATTTTTTTAATAGTTTTAGTTGTGATTTTATTGAACTTTCAATAACAAAATTGTTCAATATTTAATAATTCTTGCACCATAGGATTAAACATTGTGAAATCATTTTGTTGAACCATTATTTATTTGAAAAGCATTCCAATGATACCAACTGTGTGATGGGAGGCGTTGTTGTTTGGTCTAAGATCTCAATGTGACAAACAAAACAAATATGTTACCTTCCTTAATAGATAGAAGTTTGGTTTTTTGTTGTTGGCCCAAGTGTGAACATGATTATGCAATTGTTCCAAATGTGAATAGGACCTTGACAACTCAATTGGGAAGAAGATGTTTAAATGTTTAAACTAATTTATAGTGACAAACATTAATCAAGATTTAATATTTCCCCCACCTTAAGTTTAAAAATTAAATAATCACCTCCAAGAACTCCCACTAATCAAGGGCTTTCCAAATTTATCAAGAGTTCATCCCAATTTCTGTATAAATTTTTGTTTTGATTTTGTTAAAAACTTTTGGACAAAATTACTCAATATTTAATAACTTTTGCACAGTGGTTCTAAACATTACAAAACCACCTCAATGCATCCCTACTCATTGAGGACCTCCCACCACCACTAAGAATATTATCATGTCATTGGAAATAGGCGCATAGTTTCACATAGGCGACAATTTGTGGGGAATCCTTGGCATTTGGTCTTGGCACTTAGAATGCTGAAGGGGGGCCAAATGAGTTATGTGAGGTAATATTCAACATGGCTTAATGTTAACCAAGGAACTTGTATTCATTAAGTTGCTCAATTGTTTAGCTTCCAGCCATTATGTACCAAATTCAACAAATGGTTTAAGAATGTCTTCAAAGAAGTTTCAAGATTGTACATAAACCACATTCAAGCAATGTACTTTTTTCTCAAAGTTTACATGTAGTCTTATACAATTATGGAGCACCTACTAGCAAACATATTACAAGTTACAACCCTTTTATGCATAAAATCAATTATGTAGAGCAACAAAATGATGATCAATGAACAAACTGAATACCACATCGTGCAAGAAGAGGTGCACATTGAAGGCAAGAATCTTCATGGAGCTTGCCCTACCTAAGTGTATCTTATGAAATGGACTGCCCATATGATACCATGACAAGGTGACACATGAGAATAGACGGTCAATTTCACAATGATGACCAAATCATGCAAGTGAATGAACCCACAGGAGAGAAACGACTCATAGACGAAAATGTGCTATCCCACAATGATGGCACCATTGAAGACTCTGTATCAGTGATCTAGAAAGGGGAATCTGCAAAAACATTGGACGTCACCCATTGAGTATTGTTCCATTTTTGTCATGTGAGGAATGACCTGTCTATCAAGAATGGGATGACATTGACAAGATTGGTTTGCCAATGTAAGAAAAACGGCAACCAAACTACCTCCATTACCTTGGTGCACACATCATTTTGAAATTTGAAGGCTACCCACCAAGCTACCTCCATTATTTCAAGCTAATGTTACGCAAAAGAATGACCTCCAATGCTAAAAATTCAATCAAAGAGATGAGCCCACTGAACCTCTCTACTTAGTGTTTACCCCCCCAAAATCCTCCAACCTTTGGAAAAAAATTGTAGACCAACTACATACGTAAGTAATGGCTCAACTTGATGATCTCCAAATCCGGCCTTCAAGAGAGATCACCATTACTGACACATCATCATGGTACTTGCGGCGATCCCCTTGTGGAATGTCTAGAAGCTCATGGAAGTCCATCCCTACACCCCACAAGTGCAATCAATTCAATCAGAACAGAGCTTCAAGGAATGGAGTTCATTTTCATCATTCATTCACCCCTTCTGAGCTCTGCCCTAAAATCTACTGCTTTCTGTTGTAGGTTACTAAGATGGGTATTGAGATGGACTACTCAACACAATAAATCACATTCAATATGATCATCTGAGGGACAAAACTTGCCAAAAGAACATGCCAATTTGACATGGGAATCAAGGAACAGGATTTGCTTCAGCTGGAATGTTTGCTTCACCTGCAGTTCTATCAGCAGAGGTTCAAACTAAAATTACGCAAATGAAGCAACCATAATTCAGAAGTCCATAAAACTTTGAGAACCAGTCTCACCATTCTTCTTAGCAGCTCGAAACAGAAGCTCCTCAATCAAACATTGAGCAGGATCTCCGTCAGGAGACTTCTCCAGACACCATTCTACATGTGAAACTACTTCCTCATTGCTCAGATATTGATACAGTCCATCAGAAGAAAGCACCAAAAACCGGTCTTGAGGACCAAGACAATGGTGGTGCAGAAAGGGACTGCATGTAATGTAGGGATCACTGCCGACAAAATCACACCGAAACCTTTCCAGCAGCCCACTGTTCCATTTTGGCTGCCAAGCACAACACCAGTGAAGCGATTAGTTGCACATGTAATAGATTTGACTGTGCACCAGTGAGAGAACATCCATTGAACTCCAGACATTGTCCCTGCACCCAAATGATCTTTGAGATGGTTTTTCATTGGAGAAATTTCTGCAAACTGCAAATTTCTGAGAAAACCCTAAGAAATTGAACAGTCCACAACATCAAGGACCCTGTTTATGTTTCATAGTAAGTTTAAATCAATAACATTAACCAAGTAAAGATACATGCAGATAAGTCCCCAGTTAACTCTTTTCTGTCAATTGGACCAAGGCAATCGATGGCCTTATGTCCTTCAACAGGTATTTCAAACTCTTTTCTTCAGGAGTTCCAATTTTGGTGATTCACCAATTCACTTCCTCTGTATGGCTCTAATGTGCTTAACAGGTGCTCTTTTGATTCCTACTTCTATAAGTCTAAATGCTGTACACCATACCATAAATGCAAATGTGGTGAAAAGAAAGCTATACCTCTTTCAGAAAGCCTGCCCCAAATGCTCGTGTGACCTTCAAACTTCCCTTGACACGATCATTTGAGATAGCATTGTCATCATCGGGATGCTCTGCCTTTATCCTCTCCACTTCCTGCATATAGACCACAGACATGTCTTCAGTTCAAGTGTCCATCTGCTAAGACCCAAATGGAGACAATGGCACTCAGAGGTCTCATGAGATGATAGAAAATTAAGTAATGTCCACAAAGAGACATGGGCATCCACCTCAGGAATGCTGGTACTATGATCTGAAGAAAGTTGCAAGGCACTGAGCAGCAATGACCCTGGTGGTGGAGGCACCAGACTCGTAGCATCATGAGAGGACTCAAGGGCCTCCAGTTCTGTTGGTGTTTCTTCTATAATCCTCTCCAGCTCCTGCCGCAACAAGGTGTCACGAGCTCCAATCCGGTTTTGTTCATCTAACGTAGGAGAATCAGTTTGTGGCTGTACATGTGAAAATCTGGAAAGAGAACTAAACGAGGCATGTCTACGATCTTGAGCAATAATTGCACGGCTATCCCCAACATTCATAATATACACGTCTTCATCCTTCATTAGCATCACCAGCACACATGATCCCACCAGTGCCACTTCCGGGTTCTCATGTAAAACCCTGCAAATCAGAACGACATCCAATGTGAGAAAACAAGAATGTGACAACCAGAAATTGAATTTGGACAGAGAGAATTGCTACCTTAATGCCCCTGAAAAAGGAGAGCTCTGACCAAGGCAGCAATGCAGGCATCAGTGACAGAAACAATCCTTCTGATGTGTACAACTAGATATGCTCTGTTTTATGAGGAAACCCATACAACTGATAGGTACCTGTCTACCATTTCTAGGTAAGAGTCCTCTGTGGCTCTGAGTGCCTGAGCAAGTGCATTCAAGATTGCATCATGGTCCACAGTACTTTTCTGAGCTTCTCGAACTTCTTGTTCCTGTCGAAGATTCTCTCTTTGTCGTTCTTCTTCCTCAAGTCTTTCCCGCTCCCATTCATACCTACCAGCATTCAATGAGTTTAGAACTTTGTATGGCCTCACTGGTGACTATGCTTTTGGGCAGCATTTGCTGCACACATTGGGCACCCACCAGCTATACAACTACATACTCCAAACCTCAAGCACATCCCAGGTACAGATCACAGTTCAGAAAAAGGTCTCATGGCCCACAAGATTATTGTTCAATTTGAATGACAAAGAGAATGTTCAATCCAGTCATCAATAAGAATGCAATCAAACCTACCTCCATTGTGGATACTTCCGGTGCTGCTCCCGGCGGTGACCATGTGTCCATTGCAACTGTGGGCTAAGGACCTTACTTTCCTTAGTTCTATCTTTCTCTATCTCTAACATAGGGCAGATTTCTAGTGGTTCCGACAGGATTTCCCTTATCGACTTTTTCTGCTCTGTCACCTCATTCAAATTGGAACTAGTCTCTACAAGCTTTACCTCCTGCTCTAACACTAGTGTTGCATCATGTTCAGATCCTCTTGCCTCAGGTTTTTTTCCCTCTAATTCCTGCTCATCTCCATGTAGGACTCCTTGCAGCACCTCATCACCTTCATGCACTTTGGTCTCTAACTTGCAGGAAGGGACTTGGGAACTGCAGCTGCTAGTTGCAAGGCCATGAAGTTCTTCAGTATCAGGTGCCAAATTCTCTTTAGCTGAATCTGGTAGTCTTCCAGATGAAGAACATTGTTGACAAATGTCTACAGGAAGTTCCATTGCTGGACTAACAATCTTGCTGTCTTCAGTCTTGACCTTGATGAGAGCTCCATCATGACTGCTAGATTCTAAATGAAGTTCCACTGCCGGACTAACACTCTTGCTGTCTTCAATCTTGACCTTGACCAGAGCTCCACCATCATGGCTGGATTCTGCAGCAGTGGAAACACCCTCTCTTTTGCATTCCTCTCTAGAAGGATTCAAATTGCGTGAGGCTCTTGGATGACCTAACCAAGCAAGAAAATCTTCATCTGACCTCTGAATTCCATCTCTGCCAATTCCCCCAGATCCTACTCTATCTCCACTACTACCCTGCTCAGAAATTGGACTGCAAGTGAAACGATCAAATCCATCATTGTAGTCCCACAGAAGTCCCTTAAGACCTCTATATATTGCAGGATACAGATTACTCATGAGGAAGTCAGGCGCATCAGGCCCATTGAACCCATCATAGATACCTACAAATAGCCATCCATGCTCTTCAGACAGCACCACATGAACACGATCCTCACCAGCTTTGCCTTGCGCCCACTGCAAATTTGCACCTTCTTTTGTTTCAATGTCTGAGCTGTAGTAGCCCAAATCCAATAGGGAGTCGAGGGAGCTTCGTCCTTCGTCCTCCCTGTCTCCCTCCTTTCCCTCTCGCATTACGAAGTTCTTCATGGGTACAACGAGTGTCCGGACAAGTGTGGCAGATGTCTTAGACACTGTTTTTGCAATGGCTTTCCTCACTGGCTTACTCATTGACCTCACAAACTGCCTGAGAGAAGCTCTCTTCTTGCCAGGGTATGGACTTGTCAATGGTGCAGAGAATGTGCTGCGGTCCATGGGTTCCAATGGTCCTGACATAAACCCTCGCTCAATTGGGCCTGACATGAAGCCTCTCTCCAGAGGACCTGACATGAAGCCCCTCTCCAGAGGTCCTGAAAGAAAGCCTCTGCTGTCTAGAGGTCCAGAGAGAGGCCCTGAATTTGCAACTCGTTGCAGAGGCAGAGCACTGAAGGAAGATGTGCTTTCGAATGCAGCAGCACATTCAATGGGCACATTTGAGAAAGAATTGAACTGTTCCTGAGAGGTGATGGAGCGAGGAGTGGCCGTGTTTGCACTCACAGACGCACCTGAGATTGCCTTGAAAGACGTCTCTGCTACATTCTTGCTCTTCTCACTGTACACATGTTTTGGCGGCCTCTCAAATCCTACCCTGGGTTTGATGTTGTGCTGCTCCAGCTCAATCCTCGCCACCTGCTGCTGCAGCGACAGCCCCACCACTTCGCCCCCCCGATCTCTACTTTGCGCATCCGATCCAAGGTTGTTGTTGGCATCAAAGTCGATCGCAATGTCTAAAGACGGAGGGGACAGGTCCCCCGAGTCCACCGGGTGAGCGGGAGAGAGTGCTGAAGGAGGAGGGGAGTCGAGCACCGGTCGAACATAACAGAAGGAATGTCCAAGCCCTGCATCCAGAGACTCTGAGAACTGCATCCCGTGCACAAACCTCCCCTCTTCTCCCTGTGGGGTGAAACACCCCCCCACCGCCCGTGACACTTTGTTCCCCATCGCATTCTTCCTCGCCTCTCTCCCTTCTTCCACCCAACACCACCACCACCACCACGACAACAACCACTCTTCTACACGTCTCTTGTCTCGCTGCTGCTGCTGCTGCAGCACTACAAATACTTCCCGAACGATCCAACTTCGGTTGTCAAAATTGAACTCAAATCCCTCACTCCCTGATCTCTCCAGCATTCCAAGCATCCGAAAGTCTCACCTCCCTTCTCTCCCGCACGAAACCAACAAGCCCTACAAAAACCCAAAAGACAAAAACCAAACTCCTTCTTCTTCTCCCTCATATCCACCACTCTCCGCCTTCCCACCCCCCCAAAACAAACCTCCCACAAATGTCCCCTCCCCTTTCCTCCCCACCCTCCCCCCCCGGCGGGTCCCTGTTCCCCTGTTCCTGATCCTCCTATTCCGTTACATGATCACACCAAAAAACACCAAACCAACCTTCATCACAAAGCTCCCATCCCAGACTCATCACATCCTGCTCCTGCTCCTCCTCATACAGGGCTCAAAAACACCCACTCTTCACCCCTCACGTCCGCTTCTCCTCTCCCTCCCATCCTCCCTTCTCTTCAAAAACTTCCATCGCAACAACCAACGCACCTAAAATAACTTGCAGCAGGAGCTTCTGCTTCTGCTTCTATTCCTTTTTCTCGACCTCCTCCTCCTCCTCTTCTCGTGCCTTTGGTCGCAAAAATCCCACCGCAGCTGCTGCTGCTGCGGCGATTGAATCTGCAATCGAGCTGGGAGCTTGCGCAAGAGCAGCAAGAGGAGCTGCACCAGCAGCACCAGCAGCAGCAGAGCGGCGCTGGTATTTCCAGCAGCTCTGTGCGTCTTCTTTAATTACCATGGAGTAACTGCACTAATTACCAAATTACCACAGAGGTTTCACTTCTACTGAGTTTTACCTTCATTCACCAAGCTCAGGCCCTCGTTTGTTGTCTATTTTTACCCTTTTTCACTCAGCGAGTCTGAAAATTTGCCCTTATTTACCACGCAGTTTTCCAAGTAAAATAAGCTTTAGGTCATAAGTAGGCCAAATTCCCTCCTGATTGAACTAACCATGGTTGGTTAGTTTTAAACACACAGTTTTAAACCATGACTGGTTAGTTTTAAACCCATGGTTTGTTTGCTAGTCGTCAGTCTTCTTTCCTCGTTGGACCTTGGTACCATTCATAAAATAATAACCTTTTTTTTGTTTTTTGGGTTTGGGGGATTAGTATTTTGGGTATCGTGATTTTCACCCTCTCTTCACTTCCCCCTTTACATGGGCAATGTTTTTCACTATCAACAAACTAAAGGGCATTTGATCTTTTAAAATTAAAAATATCAAAATTTTGGTGTCCATTAGGGTATAGTCATATTTTTTAAATTTTCAAAAAGATTACACACATTTGTACCCATGTTTCACTACCTACTTGTTTGACATTGGGGAAGTGAGTCAAAGGGTGAGTAGGAAACATTCCTCATTGGTTTGGGCTATTTGACCAACAAACACATATTATTGGGTGATTCTGAAAATAGATATTTGGATTTTAAAGGTTGACTATTGCTCTAAATTCTACAATTCAGCCCAATATCTCAAAAAGAAAGAAAGAAATAAATAAATCAAAGCCATACCTATTTGGCATAATTTGGTTTCCTTAGTGGATATGTTTTCTTGTCTTCCCCATGGGCCATATCCAATATCTCAAGAATAAATCAAGAAAAAGCCACACCTATTTGGCATACTTTGATTAGTGAACATGTTTTCTTGTCTTCCCCATATCCAATATCTCAAAAATAAATCAATAAAAAGCCATACATATTTGGCATAATTTGGTTTCCTTAGTGGATATGTTTTCTTGTCTTCCCCATATCCTGTATCTCAAAAATAAATAAATCAATAAAAACTATACCTATTTGGAATAACTTGGTTTCCTTAGTGAACATGTTTTCTTGTCTTCCCAATATCTAACCCCCCACCCCCACCCCCCGCCTTTTCCCCAAAGACCCACCCTTGTTGAACACTTTCTTTAACTATTTATTTTCTAGTCACTTTTATTTTATATCACTTCACATAGTAAAAGTTACAAAAAATATTCTAAAGTATTTTTTAAAAAATTTATCATTTCACTTAATAAAAGTTACACAACCAGCACTTTAAAATAATATATTTAGGTTTTATCATTTTTACAATAATCTGACCAAACCCCCCCAACCCGCCCCTTTTTTTCTGGGTGGGTCAATGATCATTATTGGGTGGATGCTAGATTAGCAAATCTATGGAATAAGGTTGGGGGCAGGGGGGTGCCCGTGCTTTTAATAAAAATAATAAACCAACCTGAGGAAGACTACCCCCCCC
>Ga0116227_10001243_pt1 | contig 56009 bp, 46 predicted proteins | sample S1TSphgellanicum_FD_89693 | JGI IMG/M metagenome (GOLD analysis project Ga0116227, IMG submission 89693) | Host-associated microbial communities from peat moss isolated from Minnesota, USA - S1T2_Fb - Sphagnum magellanicum MG | ecosystem: Host-associated > Plants > Peat moss > Unclassified...
CACAAAAAACAAAACTCATAAAAAAAAAAACAAAAACAAAACAAAGGTCCAAGCAGTTTAACTGACACAGAAAACAAAACCCATCAAAAAAAAAAAAGTTCGAGCAGTGCCTGAAAATTGCCCGAACAAACAGACAGACACACCTGTAAATTTAATATATAAGATTGTCTCAAAACATGGATTATGTAATGGTTCACTACTCATAGTCACACATCTAAAAAATTGTGTTATTGAAGCACAAATATTAATTAGAAACCATGTAGGAGAAACTACATTCATTCCAAAAATCACTTTGCAACTAACAACATCGAAAATACCTTTCAAATTTACTAGAAAACAATTTCTAGTGAAAGTTGCTTTAGCAATGACAATTAATAAATCACAAGGACGATCCATGGAACATGTAGGTCTAGATTTGAGAACACCAATATTTTTCCCATGGCCAATTGTATGTAGCACTTTCTCGAACAACCTCTATCCAATTTTTTAAAGTATTGCTCCCAAATCAAAATGTACCAAAAACAATGAATATTGTATATTCCAAAGTATTGATATAAAATTTTTAAGGCTTGTAAAATTCAAAACATGGTAAACTTCTTCTCACTTTGGTGTCTATAGCATGAGTTCCTTTCATATTTGAACTTTTAGAAATTGGATATATAGCTTGCAAAACAATGTTGATAGGCTGAATTCATGTTATTTGTAATGGGTTCACATTTGCAAGTCTAATATTCAATTCAATCAAATATTTTCCTTTCACATTTGATTCTTTAAAAAAAGGGATATAAGTATACATTGCAAAATTAAAATATTCCCCAAAATTCAAAAATATTCTATTGTTTTGTTCACCAAAAAAAAAATTGAAAAAATGATAATAATATTTATTTATTTTTCTAAAAATTTCAACATTTCTGAAAGTGTTATAATTAGGCTAGTGTCAAAGCTGCCAAGGTTAGGGTACTATGGTATCTTTTATCTCTGTTGACTACCTAATGAAGAAAATGGAAATTTTCATCCCTTCCCCTCCCACTTTCCCAAATCAAGTATTAACAATTCAGGGCACATCCATCCTCATCTATTTTGGCTACTGAATGAAGAAATCTGGAAACTTTCATCCCAAAATAATTATGAAATATGGCAATTGAATAGAACCTGTCCCCCCCAAATGAGTTTTAAATTTGGCAATCCAAAAGAACTCACTAAGCTTGACTAAATGAAAAATTGAATGAAGTTAGCGAGCCTTTTTAGTGTTGAAAAATTCATCCTTATAGTTTGTTTAACTTATAGTGTGAAAATGGCAACCTTAATGGTACAAATCGAAATGAAAACTTCTATATTGATGTGACAACCATATTTCCAAAATAGAATTGGATTATAAGGTACAACATCTCAATTATCAACCAAATGACCACGTGTTTCATAACCATGTGACCAATGTCATTGCTTTTGCAATAAAAAGGATATACATCACCATCCATGGATGTTGAATCATGAGATGTCTTTGGATAATGTTTTGTACAACCCCCATCTTTCATGCATGGAGAATAAACATTTTGTTATCCACACGGACTATGCACCATTGTCTTTAGTATTATGTTAAAACATACATGAAATGTTTTTGGATTTGGGAACTCAACACAAATAATGTGATACAGAACTATTACATCAACAACTTTGTTTTCAATAACAAAGAATACGAAGAAATGCATGTGTGGCAAACCACATTTTTGAAATTCTATGGTATAAACATGTGCAACAGTTTGTCCAAGTATATAAATTTTTAGGATGTCATGAAGAAGTGTTTGTGACTTCAACTTGAATACACATGCAACTAGATTTGGCCAATCTACTACTTTTGGTCTTAGAAATAATGTAGTTTTAAACTTAAGCCACTCATGATTTACATTCACTATTCCAAATAAATCGGGGTGCTTGAAATAATGAGTGATGGCCATAGAATCTTGGAAAATCTCAAACTTGTTGTGTGCATTACCCACAAATGATGAAAGCAAAATGACCCCATGGCCAAGAATTCGAATTTCTATTTCTTGATTCTCACATGCACCAATTATATCTTCAAGTCCTTGGTAGACATCAATTCGTAACGTTCTTTGATTCATTTGCAACCAACACAACCTTGCTTATTATGTTGTTGCCTAAACATCAACAATGAAGTCATGGATTAATTTTCCTACATGAAGTATTATAGAATATTCATTGATTCTTAAAAATAGATGATAAGAAAAAAATTCCATTTGAGTAACATAAGTTTGTTGTGATCCAAAGGTGACATGTGGGATATTTGAATGCCAACCAAATTCATCACAAGGAAACAATAAGACATAATGTAACAACAAATATGTAGGGTGACATTCATTGATGCATTGTAGTAGACCTCCATGCAAACAAATGACAATGTTGCGAAGTGCATTTGGAACATCTCCATTTCATGGTAGAACCAAAGCTATTTCATTTGTTTATGGAAGGTTGTAATGTCAAGATTCTTTTTCAAGTTAAAAATGTAAATGCATAGTTAAATCCAAATAAACATTGCCTAATCTTTGTTGTTCAAACAAGTTTTCATAAGCTTGTTTCACTAGTGGAACAAAAGTATTATGTTCAAGTAGAAGTTCTTGTAATGTCAACATTGCATGCGGACACATTTGTGGGTTTCCTTGCACCCAAGCTTGTAGGGCTTCATTTGGAGCATATATGTATAGTTGTGCAAAAATTAATTGTTGTTGGGGTTCAAGCAAAATAACACCACATCTATGGGTCAACCTACCATGGATGACGTGCCCCCAAATTCCTTGTTAGACCTAGAAGGGTCCAACTATGTTAAAGAGCGGAAATAATTGGAACTTGGTGCCGCTCCCAACTTCCAGCACTAAAGGGGGAGGTAAGAGGGGTGTGTTGAAAGCTCCGAGATTAGACTAGGAAGAGGGACAACTATTTAGTTACTCAAAAAAAACCAAGAAAACCAAAAACTCGGTCCTGCATCCAAAAAACCAACCAACAAGTTGGTTAGATCACATTCGGAACCTTCTCGGTGTTGGCACAAGCCATGGGCAACCCTGGACTCACTTGACTCACCACGGCTTGGACTTGGGGGAAGCCACCACCTTCCGCCATATAGTATTCTCTGTGCCTTTCTACCGCACTTGCATCCGAATGACACTTTTTCCCGGGACTCCCAAAGTGGAGTCCCAAAACTATTCCGGTTTGGACTCTTGGGACTTTGGGCGTTCATAACTTCTCGCTCCAACCTCCGATTGGGATGAGGTCTAAAGCAAACTTGTAGCTCTCCTTGAGAGCTTTCCAACTATGTGTCGCACTCCACTTGCACACACTAGGATTGGGTTGATTCCCAACTTTTAATGGTCAAGAGTCAAACTGCCAGTTTGGCTCCCGACCCTTTTTTCAACCATAACTTGTGCTGCAGATGTCCAAATGGCTCATGCAAGGCCATTTTGGACATCTACGCTTCAAGACCTTTCCAACGGCATAAAGAACACATCAATACAAGGTTTTTTGACCCCTGCAATTGAGTTATGAATTTTTGGGAATCCCGGAGGACTCCCAAGTCCCATTTTCGAGAGTGTGAGTGGTGACCTCACACTTCCCTCAAAGTGGGGTTGTGACAATGGACATGAAAATAGTATGGCCCAGGTCCCAACATATAATCTTGATTAATGCCCACTGATGTGAAAGCAAATGCATTATTGTGTCGACATATATGATCTTGAAATTTTTTTGCCATTACATCATTTTCATCAAACATTTGTTGTAACATGTGTGGTTGTTGTTGAAGCAATGGCAAAATAATTTTACCTTTATGACAACATGTACTGAATAGTGGATTTGCTAAAATACTATTTGCCAACTTTTAAGACATCCAATGTAAAGCTCCACAATGATGGTAAATAATGTCCATATTACCCAAGTCTTCACGTACTCCTTGTTCAAATAATGGGGCCCTTTGTTTAGCTTGATAAATAGTTTGATCACGTAAAGGCCCACATTTTTCTTCAGATTCCATGGTTTGCATTGTTACCACATGGGGAGTTTGATAGGTTGTTTGAGCTTGTAGCCTTTCCTTTATTTGGAGGGAAGATTCACTAGCCCACACTTCTACCACATGGGGAGTTTGATAGGTTACTTGAGCTCGTAGCCTTTCCTCTATTTGGAGGGAATCTATTCAGTGGCTGGCACTTTTGCCACATGGGGAGCTTAATAGGCTGCTTGAGCTCGTAACATTTTTTTCTGTTTAGAGGGAAGATTCAATGGCCCACACTTCTGCCACATGGAGAGCTTGATAGGTTGTTTAAATTCATATCCTTTCCTTTGTTTAGAGGGAAGATTTAACAACTCGCAATATTGCCACATGAAAAGCTTGATATATTGTTTAAGCCTATAATCTTTCTTTTGTTTAACTAGAAGATTCAATAATTCACATTGCTACTATGTGGGGAGCTTGATATGTTATTGAACTTGTAGTCTTTTTAATGTTTGGATGGAAGATTTAGTAGCCTTCAAAGCTGCCACATGGGAAGTTTGATAGATTTCTTGAGCTTGCAACCTTTCATTTGCTTAAACAAAAAACTCAATAGCCTTCATTGCTACTATGTGGGGTGTTTGATAAGCTACTTAAACTTGTAATATTTGTTCCTTTTCTTCATTAAATTCTACTTCTTTTGCTTGTGCAACATGATTTCTTGCCCTTGCACATTCCATACATAAACTAACACTACCATGATGTCTAAGAGGCATTGTTCACTTGGTGAATGGTGAATGGTGGGAGAAAAAAACCAATGTTTTGACAATTACGAAATGATGGTATGATTGTTCAAATGGTGAACTTTCTTCAACTTTGGTGAAAGTAGATGAATGTTGGGATGAAAATGTGATGTTTCGAATTGAAGGTGATGGTGGGTATGTAAGGTCAAATGGTAAACCTTCTTCAACCTTGATAAGTTACCTTTTGGTTTTTCACACCACAAATGCACAATGGTTGGAGAAAACCTTTCATTTCTCATGTGATAATTGAAATGAAAGGTTTTATTGCTTTATGGTTTTTGAGATCTTGTAATTTTTTTCCTTTCTAGAAAATTATCACAATTTTTGGAATGAGAAGTTGGGATGGGAACCATGAAGCCTTGTAATAATAAGGTACAATGTTGAATTGTATGAGTTGGGCTTGCCATAATTTCTCATTCCTAGAATATATTCATTTTTGACTTTTCCAAGCATCATATCAAATAATAACATTTCTTTAAATTCTTTGTTCTTTTGATTTATCTTCTTGCAATGTTTAAATTTTGTTTAAATTTATGATTTTTTTTTCTCTTGATGTTTAAATTTTTGTTTTCATGACACTTGTGATCAATGTCATGTTAGTTCAATTTGAAATGGCACGCCTTTAAAACTTAAATATGAAATCCAATTTTCCTTAATATTTTTTGTTATTACTGAATTTTTAATCAATTTAAAATTGTAATCAAGGTGATATTTCTAATTTATGTTTTCATGACACTTGTGATCAATGATTTCAATTTGAATGGCACAACTTTAAAGGTTAAATCTGAAATCCAATTTTCTATTATACTTTGGGTTATTGTTGAATTTTCAGTCAATTTAAAATTGCATTCAAGTTGATATTTCTATTTTCTAAAATTTATTTTTTGATCTTTCATCAATGCATGAAACTTGTGATTAACCTCATGTCATTTCAATTTGAATTTTGTGAACTATTTGAGAGAATTTGATTTTTCTTATTACATTTAGTTTCTATAGGCTATTTTTCAATAGGCAATTATACTAAAAAAAAATTGATGATTTGTTTTGAAGGTGGTTTTGTAGGTGCTTTATTTCAAATGCCTAAGATCTAGGTGTTAATCAACCTAGAATTAATGGATGGGAAGAATTCATGATCTCCAAATTCATTATCTTTTCTTTTATTGGTTTCTAAATTTATGTTTTCATGACACTTGTGATCAATGCCATGTGATTTCAATTTGAATGGCACATTTTAAAACTTAAATCTGAAATCTAATTTTTAAAAATATTTTGGGTTATTGTTGAATTTTCAATCAATTTAAAATTGTAATCAACTTGATATTTCTGATATTTAAAATTTTCTTTCTAATTTCAATTTGAATTGCACACTTTTAGCTTAAATATGAAATCATGTTTCTTTTATATTTTGGATTATTGCTAAATTTTTAGTCTATTTAGAATTGTAATCAAGTTGACATTTCTGATTTTTTAAATTTCTTTTCTAATTTTTGAAAATCTGATCTCTCATCTTTCATCAATGCATGAAACTATTTTTTAAATCTTTTTAAAAAAAAAGTTGGCCCAAATGTGAACCCATACAAAATAGGGAAACTCAACATGTGAACATTGTTTTGCAATATATGTATCGGATTTTTAAGACAACCAAATATGAAAGGATATCATGCTTGAACTGAATGGTAAGCCATCAAGTGTCACCATGTTTTCAACTGATTTTTCCTTCCAAAACCTCGTTTTTAGTGACAAAAATCATTGAAAATTCCATATTTTCCACATCTTAAGTCCAAATCTCACAACATAAATTCGATTAAATCTGAATAATCAAGATCTTTCCGACAACACCAAAGGCACATCACAATTCCTTCTACTTGAATTGAATGGTAGACATTCAAGTGTTACCACGTCCTCAACTAATTTTTCCTTCCAAAACCTGGTTTTTGGGAATTTATTTGAATTTTCAACTGTAGAAATCACTTTAAAATCAATATCTCCCACATTTTGAATCCAAATCTTACCAAATGAATTCCATTCAATCTTGATCATCAAGATCTTTCCAAGAATACCAAATGCACATTCCAATTCCTCTAAAATTTTCAGCTATGATTTAATTTAATTTTAAATGAAGAAATCATTCAATATTCAAAAACTTTTGCACCACAACTCCAAACGTCATGGAACCAAGCCCATGCACCCCTCCTAGTGAGAGCTTTCCAAATACACCAAGAACATGATCTGAAGCATCTTAGTTAGTGATTTTGTTTTGGATTTTTCATTGTTACTAAGTTGGCCCCTATTTTTTAGTCTCAATAGATCAAGGTGGAAAATAATCAAATGAAAATATTTCTTTTATGGCTACATATATATTTAAAAATATGTAATGGTGGCGATGGTTTTAGTTTGGTTTTCAAGTTATATGGCGACATGAACTTGTTAGAAGTAAATGCATGATTGCAAAGGAAACTTGAAAGATGTAGTAATTTGGCGAACTTGGATTATATTTGTGAACAATTTGGGGATAAAGTTTGATTTTTTCACAAAACATTTCTCCACTAATTTTGTCAAAATACGTAGTACTAAACCCACAACTCAACCCCTTCAATCCAAAAGATAGATGAACATTTTTGTATTCAAACCCATAATTGATGTTCAACTTGATCAAAAACCACAAGTTAATTGCAAAGAGATAGCAATTACACTTTAACCCTGTTTCCACTTTCTAGACTTTACAGTCAAGAATATGTACATTTTTTTGGAAGGATCTTCAAACAAACTCATTGAAGATTGAATTGAAATAAAAACCCATTGTTTGACATGATTGTCTAAGTGTCTCCCTAAAACCAAATAACAACGAAGTCAATGCAAGTCCCAAACCATGAAAGTCATGATTATAGGTTAGATTGCCTCTAGGGTTGGCACTAGTGAAACAATTGAAAAAGGAAAACCTCTTGTGCTAGATGATTTGGCGAGAATCCCACTAAGGTATCCCCATATTTGCATGCCTTCTAAGGGAGTTGAACCTTAGTCCAAAAAAGGACTTTGCTCAATTGCAATGGAAGGCAAACTTACAAAACATAACACACTAGTACCCCTATCTACAAACCATATGAAATGGTACAAATGGCAAATAAAGGTTAGGATTAATGTGCTTGCTTAAATGCAAGAGTTAAAAATTATGAAAACACCATGAAAATGTATGTTGTCTTCACACAAAGTTGTTGTTCCAAAATGCTACAACTCCAACCCATATTGACCTTTTGGCTTGTTCCAATCTATTATGGCAATTTGGAATGAAAAAGTTTGTAATGTGAAAAAGTCATGAACATACATTCTAACCACCAGATCCAAATTAGTAGTTAGTCGATTCCTCAATTTGGACTTCATGAAAATGACAGTAAAAAAAGTGCGTTCATCTTCAACACTCCCCAAAACAACAAGTTTGAAATACTCAAAAATCTTATCTTTCAAAATCACACTAGAAGTAAACCTTCTTCACATTTGAGTGGTTAGATTGCAATCATGCGAGGGTTTCATGGTAGCCACACTGGGATTACATGGTGGTCATAAAGAAACTAGATTGTTGCTTAAGCGACACATGATCCAATAAAACTGCATGTGATTTGGCATTTGGTTTAATCAATTTTTAGTAACAATAGTGTGATTTAAAAATCTATAAATGTGTAAAGAACATCATGGCAGCTTATGGTTGTACCCAATATTGAGGGTAAACTATGCCAGTTGCATTCATGAATTTTTGTGCTCGAAACCTTTTATCAAGTTCAAGTATCAAACCTTTTACAACATAAGTGCATTGATTTTTCACATCTTGGCATACAACTACCCAATCTTCCTTGTTGACCATGGACACAACTCTAGTGCACTTATCAATTTTGTGCAACATGTAAGACTGCTCCTTGAAGTAGAAGGAATCATAGTCCATTTATATGGTGGGCTTAGTGTACTAAACTACCAACAATGTATAAGATTAAAACACCACCAAATCCACAAAATGCTAGAATTGGTCATGTGAAAATTGGCATTCAAGGTCCCCATAGAGGTTGTAGAAATCAACTTGAGTCAACTTCATAGTTGCCACAAAATCACAAATGAAACAATTTCTGTTTTGAGTAAGCTTGCTCAAGTTTTACATTGCCTCCAACATAGCCAACACTCAAGTTAGTCCCATCATTGTTTCCACATCACAATTCATAGTTAGTGGTAGCAACAAGATTAGTAGGAAAATCTTTAGACATTTTCATAATAATAGATTTATATTTAAATATTAATCTTTTAGAAGGGGCTAACATTGATATCCATCGAGTTTGGATGTTTCTCAAAATCTTCAAGCCTTTTCATTCAATTACCTTAGCCAACTTTGTGCACTCCAAATGCCTTTTTGGGGACTAGCTATAGTAGGTGTACATAGAAGAAAACAAACATTCAATCTTCGTGACAAGTGTTAGGGATGATAAAGTCTAGACAACAAGATTACACTGGTGTGCCATACAGTGAATCCCTACAACAAAAGGGTAGTGCTCGCTAACCAATTGAACAATCACACTATCACAACCCTAGCCTTGGGCTTGTAACCAAGGCAAGGGTTTGCAAAGGTGTGGGCCAAGAGTGAGCCCGAGAGTCACATTTCATGCTCCTAGGAGTGTAAAAGAGTGCAAGGGAATGAACCCTCACACTCCCAAATGAGCTCCCACTTTGGGAATTGGAGTCCCAATAGACTTTGGAATCTTCAAAGGGAAATTTCAAGGGTCAAAACTCATTGGATTGAGAAGTTCCTTATATCATTGAAAAGCTCTTGGAACTTAGATGTCTAATATGGGCTTGGATGACCCATTTGGATACTTAAAACATAAGTTATGGCCAAAAGAAGGGCCGGGAGTCAAATTGTCAATTTGACTCTCGACCACTAAAAGTCGGGAATCGCCCTAATTTCCTTGCACAAAAGTGGCTTGTCATATACCATTGGAAAGCGTTCAATGAGGGCTACAACTTTGCTTTCGACCTCACCTCAATCAGAGGTCTTCACACAAAGTTATGGGCCTCCAAAGTTGTAGGAGTCCCAATTTCAAGAATTTCGGGACTCTCATTTGGGAATCCCAGGACAAAATGACATTTGGGTGTTGGCCTCGTGGCAAGGCACAGAGTATACTATAAAGGGGAAGGTGGTGGCTTCCCCCAAGTCTGGGCCGTGGTGAGTCTTGTGAGTTCTCGTGTTTACCCATGGTTTGTTTTGTGCACCAAAAGTGCTCCAGTTATGCACTAACCAACTTGTTGTTTGGTTTGTGCAAGTCTGTGTGAGTAATTGAATTGCTTGTCAATCTTCCTAGTCCCCATCCTGAAGCTCCAACACACCCTTCTACCCCCAAAGTGTTGCAAACCAAGGATTATGCCTCGACTCTTTATTCTTTCGTTGTTTTCACCTTAAAGTTTGAGTCTATCAAGGAGCTTGGGAGCGCGTCACACACCAATTTTCAAGCCTTGGAAGACTATTACACCATCAGCCCCAAAGCAAACAACTTTGTTAATGATGTCAATTTTTGACATCCCACCAAAACTACCAAGAGAGTGAATAATTATAAAAGTGAAATTGTCAAATGTGCCTCCATTAACAATTCTCTCCAAATTCAAAAGAATTCGCACCCTACGCTAATTTTTTAATAACATATACATGAACATAAATCCAAGACTACTTGTCTAGAGTGGTGACCTCTTCACAACTAATTGAAATGAATTTAGCTTGTTGGAGCAGTAACATAGTTTGTTTCAACACAACATTATGCATGGTAGTAGCCATACCCCAGCTAATTGAGTATGTTCAGTGTTTCGTGGGCATATGGTGTACTTTCAAGAAGTCAAACAATCTTTCATATGCTCAAAATCAGTCATGGGTCTACCATATTGCAAGAGATGAAAAATTGCCACAAATTGGACAATTTTTTTTTTCCCACCTTCCTTCCATTGACCACCAACTTTGCAATAGAATTTGGACCCTGGCTAACATAAGCTCTTTCATTTCTTTGGTGTTAGCTTTCATAGCTGATATAAGATTCACTTACCAAAACTCATGGATGAGAAATTAATGCTTTCCTTTTTCCTACATGTTTCTACAAACCATCCAATTTAGGGTTTATAATTTTGTCCTTACCTTCAACCAAAGAACAAACCTTGCAACACACCATATGGATCTTGTTTGCAAGGTCTACCATAAATTCAGCCCAAGGAAATTAGGTAGCCCATTCTTCTTTGAACACCCTTTTAATCTTTGCATTTTATTTTTTTTCTTGGTTGGTTCCCTAAAAGTAGGACCTTAAGTACCATAAACAAGACCTTGAATACTAGAAGCACCTCTACCTGAAGAATTACACAAACTAGCAAAATTTGTAGCATATAATGTGCCTTGGAGCTCAATAGAATTTACAACACCCAAGGTGCCTTGGAGTTCAACAGAGCTTGTAGCACCTAAGGTGTTCAATTCGGTAAAACCTGAAGCACCAAGGGTTGATGCATTAACAAGGTCACATGGCACATGCGGTCCATGGGTGCTGCTTGATTGATTCGATGATGCAGAGGTGGAAAAACAACTTGGTAAACTAGACAACCCAACACTAGACCCAAACATAGACAAAGAAGCCATGTTAGGTAAACCTAATGATGCAAAACTAGACCCTGAATCAAATTGCACATTTGCTAAAGGTAAAGAACCAGGAAAAAAAAGTTTGTATTTGAAATTTGGATGTTTTCAAAGGCAGCATTGTGTGGAGCACAAATTGTTTTGTGCACAAACAAATTGAAACTGGAAAGGTGATGAATCCTTCAACCCTAAACCCTTGGAAGTTGAAATTTTAAAGAAAGATTGATGATGCAAGCAGTGCTATAATAGATTGCATAGGTAAGTGAACTTGAAAGTGGAGAGGCTCCTACTTTGAAAAATGCAAGCTTTTATTTTATAGATATTTTAGGAGTCACTACATAGTGTGTATGGCAACACAAGTCTCCTCCTTTTCATTGAGTGATGGTGATGGCACCTCTTGCACTGTTATGAAGTTGGTAACGCCCAACAAAGGTAAGTGGGAAATAGTGACAACTGGTCATTTCAAGGAATGTGGCAATGACGGGTGTGTACCTTGCAACGTGGGTAGCAATGGATCCACACCATGAATGGCATCTTGTGCTTTGCTAAGATCAGAATATGGTGAACTTTTTTTTTTAATCCATTTTTTTCCAAAAGGGCTTTTGCTAGCCCCCTTTTTCACATTTTGGCAAATTTTTACCACAAAAAAAAATGATGATCCTAGTTTGGTGGATTTCATAATTATAAAACAAAACAAAACAAATTACCTTTCCTCATAGATAGATTATTTCACAAATTTGAAATTTTTGGAAATTATTTTTTCAAATAAATAAAAAATGTGAAAAAAATATTGAATTTTTTAGAATGTTCTATTTGTTGAAATGAAATTATTTGACAAACATGTGTAAAAGTTGCCAAGGTATTATGGTACTAAAGTTCTACCCTACTAACTTCGCAACTTCCACATTAATTATATCATTTTCACAAATGTTGATTTTTTGGAAATTAAGATTCCAAATAAACAAAAAAATGTGAAAAAAAACCTTGCTTGGGATGCTTATGAAAATGCCCAAAATATGTATATATAATAAATTGTTGTGTTATATTTCAAAAAACATCCAACCCACACTTGTTGCACACATAAAATAATCTCAACCATTAGGTTGCCATAATGGAATTTGAAAATGTACTAAAATTTAGCATATTCAAATTGTTTTATTAAAAGCTTGAAATAATCGAAATGAGGTTGCCATGCCCCATTTCATTTTAAATAATTGTTTTGACAAATATTGCAAATGGTTAATTGTAAATATGGTATCATAAACATAGTAACTATCATTGCTTAAATTTCCATATTATCTAAATAAAAATTTGTGGTGCAATGCTTAAGAAACATTTCTTCAAATAGTACATTTTGAATTCAAATATCTTTTTTAACAACCATATTTTTCCTTGGTTGGCTTTCTTGGATGAACTTTTCCATGAATGGAAAAGGCCTATGTGGCTTTTGTGATGTTTTTTTTGTGCAATTTAGCCTCACTTCTTTGGTTAAATTGCCTTTAGAAAAAAAAGAATTGAGCCAAGTTTCTTGTGAAAAAGAGAAATTAAGACCACACATTCCCTTAATGACCTTGGCCACACTTCCACAAGGAAAACATTTATAGAAAATTGCAAAGTTTAAATTTTTTATAAATTACACAATGGATGAATTATTATTTTATTTTTTCATCCTCTATATCTATATTTTCACTTGTTGTACAATTTAAACGTTTCATCCATTTTGTAACATTTTCCCTTAATATTTCATCCAAGGTGTAACTTTAATTCTCAACTTTTCATCCATCATGCAATAATTCATCCATCATGCAACCTTTTTCTATAGTTTTTCATATATTGTCATTACAACAAATCATAGTTTTTCAAGTGGTCCATTTTGATTACCTTATTCTTCTTAATTAATGACAATATATGATTCGATTAAAGACCCAATGCATGAATGACCATTATAATTTTTTACTAGTCAACTTGATTGGTATGATTATTTAGCACATGTATGATGCATAGTTGAAATAAATAGATTATTTATGTATAATTAAGACCCAAAAGTAAAATTGTACACCCTAGATTTACTTACTTTTGGGTTATAAGTAACTCAATCAAGTTTATTTTATTTTGAACAACAATGTGATTTTTTGTAATTTGGGGTGTAAATGTAAAGTTTTAGGTCTTTAACTAGTTAGTATTTTAGAATTCCAACAATTAGTGCTTTAGGATTTGGAAAGGTGTTAAGGTTGAGCAACTTCAACCTAAAGCTAGTCAACTTGAGGAATGAATAAGGGTTCCTTTTCTTTCTTTTTTTCTTCTTGTTGGGAATTTGAAAAGGACATTAAGGGGGTTGGGAAATGTGGTGGAATCGTGAAGGTGTGAGGAGGGAAGCTTTGGGAGACAAAATGAGCTAGGAAAGAATAATGTTGTTATGGAGGAGGAAGGCAACATGGTGCTTATGAAGAAAAGGAGAAAAGGATAGCCATGAACAAACATGGGAAGGAAATAGGAGAGAGAAAATGGTAGATAGATGTGCAAACAACAAAAAATATTTTGAGGGAAGATAGGAAGGTGGAAATACAAGGGAAACAATGGCAGATGTTTTGATAGAAGATATCTAATTTTGGATTGGAAATAATTTTTTGGTTGGTGTCAGTTTGAATTTTGAAAAAATGAATAATAAACAATAGGGGAAGGAGGTTGTCGAAATGTCATGCAAGTAGGAATTAGGTTTGTGTTGGGTGTTGTTGTCTATGAAATGGAAAACTTCTTAGATGATTAGTATTAGGTAGTATAACCATTCAATAATGTATAATGAATGTTCCATTAGGGAAGAAAACATAGGTAGTAGAAAGGAGAGAAAAAAATTGTGAAAAAATGGGGTGTCTAGGGTTTTTGTTGAGTTTCACATTTTTTTCTACTCAATTAGTAACCATAGTACCTTGGTAGGTTTAACACTACTTAAATTATTATTAAAAATGTTGAAAGTTTTAAATTTTCATAAAAGAAAATTTGTGAAGGGAATATTGAATCTCTAGAAATATTTTATTTGTGAAAATGAAAATTTCAAAATTAATTGATTATTTGACAAACATGTGTTGAAGTTGCCAAGGAGTTTAATAGTAAAAAAGGATTAGGGAAATGAACATTGTGAAATTTAAATATAACCATAGTAAGGAAGGAGTAAAAACAACATTAGTTTGGGCATTATAAGAAGAAAATATATTGAAACTAATTAATCATAATGCATCAAGATAATCCATATTCACAAATGCAAACCCATTGGATCAATTCCAAGGGGAAAAAAATAGATTCCATAATGTTATAAATATAGTTGGCTTTGGAAGATTGATTTTGTTTATTATATGTTTAATAGAGACCTCATATATATGTGCAATAAAGACCATGACCCCTAGACTACCTATCAAATGGGCAATCTAGTCAAGTTGGAAAAAATGGCAACCTTAGTCAAAATGGCTAACAAGTAAATCAAATGGGACATCCTATTATATAATTATTAAGTACATGTATTCATAATGTTGACCCAACATTAATAAGCTTAGTGTTTTATTTGTGTGACTAGCAATTTGCTAAAAAATGATGTCCATTTTTGCCATTTGGTTAATAAACTTCTAGTTGTACACAACCAACTATTACATGTGTGAAAGAAAGGTTTTCTTTCCATTGCAATAAAGTTCAATGGTTATGCATGTGAACAATTTTTCTACCTTCTTCATTTGTGCAAAGGCACATTTTGCCCAAATAATATTAAAGAGGTTTATCATGAATGCTTTAAGGTTGTTGTAAAATGACATGATGACCCCATTTGTATTTGTCACCATGTTGATATTCATTTGGACATGTTAGTTTTGTCCATTAGGTCAAACATTGACATTTTTTTCGTGATTTGAAATTTTTCTATTGCTTGGTTTTTGGTTACCCAATTGGGTAACTAAAATTTTTTGGTCATCATTCATAATTTATTTTCAACCATTGTTTGGAAAAAATAAATTTCAATTGTTGTTCAAATTTTTTTCCATTGTCACTTGGAAATTGTTAGTCATTCGATCAAAGGTGGTTCAATTTCCACCATTGATCCAACAACTGAATTTGGGCTGCTTTTCAATTGCCATAGGATTTTAATGATCAAATGTCATTTTAATCATCATAGGGTTTAAAGCAACCAAACGATGCAAATATCAGACACCCTAAATTTGCCCTAGGTAACATGACCTAGGTTTTGACCTAGTTTGACCTTATGTTGACCTAAATTGACTTTATTTTAATGTGATGTTAGGCAACATCAATGTTCAAACAAACACATTGTGTTTTGATTGATCCCTGAATGTTGTGACAACCTTGCCGTGCTTGGTTTTTTTTATTTATAAATACAATCAATACCTTAAAATAAGGAAAAATATTTCATCAATCATACATAATGAAAATAACCATTTTATGGATTTGGGTCATAATTCATACTTGTGTACCAATCCATGTGTACCACATGGATTAATATTTGATGATGAATTTAAAAAAGAATTGAGTTTACATTTTGAATTAAAAAATAAAATACTATAGATCTTAGAAAATTTGTGTAATAATAATTTTTTTTTGGCATTTTAAATTTATAATTGTTTCCACCAAAACTACACAAATATTATAGTAGTCATAAAATAAATACCTATTAAATCAAATTAGTTCAACATTAGTTCAAAAACTTGAAAAGATTTTATAAAGTTTTCAAGGGTAGTAAAATAAGTTTTTTTTTTAGTAGTTTTAAAACTCAAAAATAAGTTTTGGTTCTAGGGTTTGTTCATTTTTGGGTGGTTCATTTTTTGGAAAAATAATAATCCACACAAGTCCATTGTGTAGCACATTAAAGATGTAATTTAATGTGGTGTCATTGGTTAAGTTGGGATTATGTGGTTGCTAATGAACCAATAAAGTCCACATGAACAACAACCCATTTAAAACATTCAAAAAATGTGCTTTAGGGAAAAAATTGAAAAAATTAAAAAAAAAACGCCAATAAACTTATGAAAATAAGCTCCAATTTTGACCTTTCAAAATTCATAACTAAAATGTGGTATGTTTTTATAGAAAAGTGTTCCAACTTTTTTTTTATTTCATTATTTAACACATATCAAAATTATCCTTAAAACAATCTTTATTGTGGGCTTGACTTTGATTTTTAGAATATTCATTCATTCTCCCTTTTAAGTTATTCATAAAGTCCATCAAAGTGAAGATCACTCATCAAAACTAATGATGAATTGCCAAAAGTGGTCACCATAGTTTTTCTTTTAATTAGACTATGCTCTACTTAATTATGGTCACATAAATTAGGAAACTACCTAGGTAGAGGGCTAACTAATTAAGTTAGGGCTTACATATTATGTACCCTACCTACCCATGGAGTATTTACCTACTTACCCACTTACCTACCTACCTATGTAAGATATGGATGATGAAAATCTTACATGGGGGTCTACATATGGCCTACATTTAGCCCGACCTATTTAAGGGCTACCTATTATCACAAACTTCCCATCACATGATTTGATAATGAAACTCATTTGAAAATCATTTTTTCATGAGTTCATATTTTTTGCACATGGATGTCATTGTCTAAAACATGTATGTGCATTCAAATATTTCATCCTACTTATATGTGCATCATACAAGTTTTAGACGCACAACATTTGTGTGCAAAAAACACAAATTTATGAAATAACATATGTCATGTGAATTTCAATGAACCAATGAAATTAGTAAGTTTGTGATTAGTAGGGGTTACCAAGGGGCTTACATAGATTGGGGGATACCTAAGGGATATTCGTGAGGCCTTACATAAGGCCTACTTAGAGGCTTATAAAAATATTTCCTAAGTTAGAGGATACTTAAAATATTATTTAGAAAGACTATTTAGTAACCAAAGGGGCTATTTAAGGACTATTTAAAGATTAAATAGGGGCTTACCGAGCTATGGGCTATCTAAGATAAAATTTATCAAAAACCTATGTAAGGGATAACATTGGGGCTACCTAAGACCTACCTAAGTTAGGGGGTACCTAAGTCTTCCTTAAAGACCTAATTAAAGAGCTACATAGGGTTTACATAGGAGCTATGAATCAACCTAAAGGTATTGTTTTATCTATGCATATGTAACCATTTTTTGCACTATGAGTCAAGGTAGCTTTTTAAATAACCTTTAAGTATCCCTTAACCCAATAAATTCCTAGTTAACCCCATAAATACACTGTGTAGTTCCCAAACAGCCTTTATGTATCTCACAACCTAGGTAGGGCCCTAAGTGTCTCTTTAAGTACTCCCTTAGGTAGGTGCTAGGTAGTCCTCTAAGTAGTCCTTAGGTATCCTATATCCTAGGTAACCTTTTAAATAGGTTTTATGTAGCCTCCTATGCAAGCTTTAGATAACCCTTAGCTAGGCCCTTAGGTAGGTTTTATGTAGCCTTTTAAAAAACCTTCAAATTCCCATAGCCTAGGTCTCTAGGTGTTTCTTTGAATTCCCTAGATAAAACCTAGGTAGCTTTCTAAATAGTCCTTAGGTATCTCATAATCTATGTAGATTGTTACATGTTTCCCTAGATAGGCCTTAGGTAGTTTTCTAAGTAATCATTAAGTGTATTAATTAAAAAAAATTCCCTAGCTAACCCCTTAGATAAATTTTGTGTAATCCTTTAAGTGCTCTTAGCTATCCAATTACATAAGTAGGCCCTAGAGGTAAACACATAAATGCATGCAAAACTCAAGAGACATGAGGAAACTCAAATCATCATGGGTTGGGTTGAGGAGGAAACTTGAGTTTTCTCCTCTATTATTTTCTTTTGGCGTAATCTCATCTTACATTTTGATTGTCATCCTTAGTGTTATAGAAACCTATGGTTTTGCTTTTAAATTTTAATGTTTTGTTAGATAATTTTATTATGTCATTACAAATAATTTGGAATATAATTTAATATAATTTTCTCAAAATTTTGACATTCCAATGAAATGACCAATAATATATTTTCAAATTTCAAAAGTTTGCTATTGATGATGAATGCATAATCAAGTTTTTAATTCAAAATCAATTATCGATTAAAATTTTTAAATATTTTTTTATTCATGATAAAAATTTAAACACAATGCACCCAACCAAAATGATCGCAACGACACCAAAAGTGAGGCACCACAACTTACAAAAGTGAACCAACCTAGAACCCCAACCAACAAAAGTTGATTGATAAAAATTGGAAACCATATGAAGTTATCATCCAGCCATGATAAAGGCGAGAGTGAAATAGCACCCTCGAGTGCATCATGCAAAATAAATTTGTGCTTCGTTGTTAACCACTGTGGTTAGCTATGTACTAACCATTCACATGCATCTACATTCCAAATAGCCACCAATTGTCATACCTAGTTTCCTAATTGAATAGTGGTAACTTATATTCCCTATTTACATATCTTTGATACTAACCCACTTAAAAACTTGCAATCTATTCACTAAGCAATTGTTTGTTATTAAGTAATAGTTGTGCTCAATTTTAGCTTGATTCTCCTGTACCACCTCTGCTGCAAGAGTACTTGCTTTTGTAATTTGCTTGCAAGGCAAAGCTCCTGCATTATGAGGATCTCAATAAGCTTTCTGTTTAAATTTTCATTCAAGGCTTCACAATCTAAGAGCATCCCTAGTGGGGCTTAGTATGTCACCCTGAAAAAAATATTTCTCACATCTAAGTTTAGTTATTTATTTATTTATTTCAATCCCACCCATAAAACGGAACCTGTAAATAGTCAGGGGACTACTAATAACAAACCACCTGGACCAATCATTATGATGGGCCAATGAGAAACAGGGAACAGCAGTCAGATCATATTTATTACTCTGTTTTCTGGCAGGTGCAGGGTTTTGCTGCGATTTTTTGCCTGCCTCCGAAAACTGTGCAATTGTGCTGGGCCAAAACCAATTTTTAGTGGCCTTTTTCTTCATCCAATTTTCATGTGCAGGGTCACATTCTGAGCATTGCTGGAGATCTCAGACATGAGGCCCATTTGGGCCTCTACAAGTGTCCACCACATCCAACATAAGTGTTAATTATTTATTTCCCTATCCTTACTCTCGTAAACAATAAAAAATTGAATAGTATCAAGTGAGAGACTAGTTAAATGCCATCACTTGGGCCAATCACTATGTCTGACCAATCAGAAGAATTTCTTTTATTGACCATTTCAAAGTCATTGTACATATACCAAACCCAATTTCACACTACCAAGATTGCAATTATTCCAAAGTATTTTGTGCAAGCCATTTGAGGTGGGTTGGTGGAGATGCTTTAAGCATAGAAAAGTCTCCAATAGCTTTGTTCAGGTATTTTGGATTAGGTACTAGAGCCTGATTAGAACCATGCCTCAAGTAGGTAAATCGCATGTTACGATAGCCTATAGGCAGGTAAGAGGTGGCAAAATATTATACATAATTAAATCGCTACCTACCTCTTTAGCTATTTTAGTGAATGACCTACCTATTTTAAGAGATGAATAAGAACAAGCAAGCTACAAACCATAGGTGCTTGTCTTGGACCTAGTAAATGAATGTCGGCCAAGGTGAACCAGCACCCCTTTTGGTACCGTCACCTTTTCAAGTGAGACCTCTTAGTGGCCATACTAAGCCTAAAAAATGTTAGATTTGAACTCAGAGAGCCTGATTTAGTCTAAGCATGGGATATTTGTAATATTTAGAAATGATTTAAATGGATTTTTACTATGGTACCAACATGGGTGCTGGTTCACCCAAGGCAATGAGTGCCATGCAAACAAACCTTATTGAAACTGTAATTATAATGTTTAATCATTTGTGTCTAGTCCTACCAATAAACCTTAAGAAGGGAAAAAGAGAAGAACTTACAGCAACTCTAGTGGTTCTCAGTATGTGACCCCGAACATTAAAAATTGGATGAAGAAAAGTTAAAACATGCCAGTTTGGGTCACTAAATGGCGTTGGCCCAACATTTTTGCACAGTTTATTCAGGCTGGTGAAAGGCAGCAAAGCCGGACACCTCTCAGAGAAGAGTATAATAAATATGATCTGAGTGTTCCTCCCTGTTTCTGATTGGTCAATCATAATGATTGGTACAGGTGGTTTACTTATGGAGACACAAAAATCCAATAAAAGATTGATGGCCGGAACCATCACAAAGGAAACAAAAAAAAGTGAAGACCAAAGAAATGCCAAAAGATGCACAGCCTGCAAGAACCAAAACAACCAGAGAGATAGTCCCTCTCATGGTCGGAAGCTATCTCACTCATGGCCTTTTTAATGTCGTCTACATGCAAATTGTGAGATCTAATAGTAATAAGAAATATAAAACAAGCATCACCTGTCAACACAATCTTCCTTTCTATAGCAAAAGCTAAAGCATGCTAAGCACACTGAAAAACAATACGAAGACATCAGTAGTCTCACCTGGTTGTAGTCCCAGTTTTAGTTTTATGTATGAGGTTGGAAAAAATAAATAACTAATCTTGGATGTGGGAAACATTTTAGCAAGGTCACATACTTCCTGACCCCTGTTTGAGATTAGGGCAATGTTTTGACAAATTTGAAAATATCACTGGGATGCCTGCCAAGGAAAACACATTCACTATTTGGCTGTTCCAGGCTTTAAAATGGGTTTCTCAGATATAGCACCAAAGCATTGCAAGCTACCATTTACAATCAACTCATAATTTGCTCCTCCTTGGCATATGTGATAACAGTTGAGGTTTTGAGAAAGTTTGTTGATGTGTCATTCTTACACTACCTCTAAAGGGGGCAACTAAGAATCGAACATGTCTTGGAAAGGTCTTAACAAGGGTTTCTTAAAAGGAGCTCTCTATGAATATTTTAGTTTAGCACTTGTGAGGTTTGAAACCTCGTATATAAATTGGATGTTGCACAAAGATCATTTGTCGTGGGATACTTTGTAGCGTAAGATAATAGATATAGTTTCTTTTTGGGAAATGCTAACAATTATGCTACAATAGATAATAACAATCATGTGACTTATGCTAATACCTATCCACTTTAGGTGTAACATGTTTGCATAATCCTCAAGGACCACCCTCATTCTATAGTATAATGAAAAGGTTCAAAGATTCATTTCACTACACTACAATCCAGTTGTTTATCAAAACATTATCATACGGGATGGTTCTAAAGTCCATCAAAATGTAGGCCACTCTTTCTAGAATTGGTGACATTTAACACGACATTGTGGAAGATTGAATCCATAAGTTCTTGCAAGGTGGGGCATGAATCTCATCCGCTCAATTTTATTTTGATGAAAAATGTCTCCCCCTCTTGTATCTAACCCAATAACATGACACAAAAGCAATGGCAATAATGGAGATGCATCAACTCCTGGAGAAGAGTATCACTAGAAACCATCAACATATCTATGAAGTTGAAAGGAGAAAAATACCTAAACCCTGGGAGGATCCTCTTGGCTTGAGGTTTCACATTTCACTTCAAACCTCTGACTCAGTAAAACTTCAGCTGCACATTTTTGCTTGGGAGAGAATACAACCTCAAAAGCTCATCAGCATGATAGCTAGCCTCATCATCTAAACTACAATCTCCTGGTCTTTCTCTAGCCCTACATAATTAGGCTAACATCTTCAACTCACACGAATTGGTGTTTGGCTGCTAGAAAGATGTGCATTTAGTGGATTTCTAAATCTAGAATCAATAAATATACAAAAAGCTTCTCTCATCTCATATGGAGTATACACTTTGCATCCCGTTTGCACAGCACCATGGAAAGACACTGTACATCATCACTCTACAATTACAGAAGGGAATTCTGTGTTGCTTTTTTCGACAGACAGGACATTAGTAGGAGTATTGGTCACTGGTGCTGCTTGCAATCCGGCATGTGGGTAAAGGACAACAGCCAGCATCGCCATGAGACCCATTCCTAGAGCACCTGCCAGTGGGTTTCCTGCATGTGCTCCTGTAAACCAAGCTGGTGCATGAGGTGCAAAATGAGCTAACCCTCCAACAGTAATTACATAGTTTGCTGCAATAAGACCAGCATGGAGTCCTATTGGAAGTGCCAAGTTGCCATTCATCCTGGCTCGTGCGCCTGCCAAAGCTACTGATAAAAACCATAGCCCTGGCATTGCTGGTGGTGACCTGAAGAAGCAAAGTGCACAACATTTGAGTGCACTCCAATTTCTCATAAAGTTTACACAAATGTACTTTGAGAAGGTGTCCAAGGGTCAAAAGGTTAGGAGATCAGGAAGAAAGAAAGACCCAGGGGGTTAGGCTCAACATCCTCTGACACAACTTCTATTGCTAAGGAGAAGCTGGAAACAGTGAGAAAGGCGCACCAATGTGTCAGTGCGAAAACAAGGGCTGACAGAAATACACCCTTATGGAACCCAAAGTCGACAGCAATCTCATCCTGTAGCCATGCTCTGAACAGAATTTCCTCAACAAGTGCAACTGCAAAGCCCATCCCCAGAGCTTGCACCAAAATTTTGCTGATCCTCATGGCTGTGAAAATATACAATGCGACAGTCCCTGAGCAAAGATTGGAGCACAAAATTCCAAAATTCAGTACCAAGTGGGAAGAACCATACCCAGCAGCTGGATATATTGCAACAGTCTAACAGCTGTTTGCACAGAGTGTCTTTAGAGGCACCCATACCTCCAAATCTTATGTTTGTTGCAAGTAATGATGCCCATCTGAACTGCACATATCCCAAAACCGCATTTGTGCTATACAGCATTGTCACCAGGGCTGCACCTACTGCTATACCTCGTGCTACATCCTGCAACTGCCAGCATAACGCAGACAAGGGCACTGTTGGATCTAGTTTCAAATCACTGCAGGGAAGCAGAACAGCACATGAGAAACATGCAGATCAGTGTGCCTAAAAAAACCCTGCGGCAAAGCTTACCCCACCTTTTTCCTTGAGAATAGAGAAAGCCCGTACTGTACGAGAGGTTTTTCGTAACCACGAACTCTCTTTCCCCAAATTGTGATAAGAATAAGAACAGCTCCATAGAGTCCCAGTACTGAAGCAGTCTCGGATACCCCATTGTGGACTTTGGTTGCCCATTGTTGCAGTAATGATGGTAGAAGCGGCACTAATACTGGAGCCCATAGCACAAGTGCCATTGCAGCAAAGCCAGCAAGCCTGAAGCAGAAAAAAACAAAGCAGTGTGAATCAATTGCTCTAAAATTCTTTCTGATAAGAATTGCATGCTCAGTTGGGCTTGCAATCTATGTATTTAGATTTGAGCTGCTGTTTTAGTACCTACATACCTTTGATGCAATGCACGCTCTTGAATATGGAGGAAGACAAGAAGGCGATCTGTGAGACTCATGGCACCTCGTAAGCCTCCCCATAACAGTGCCACTTTTCCAACCAGCCTAAAGAATCCTCCTCTCTGTCCTAGCTCTGTTAACATTGCCACCAGCCTGATTCCAGACAAAAAACCTTCATCAGCAATGTCGTCCAGTTACAATCTGTGACTGCTAGCTCTGAACCCAAGAACATATATTCGGCTACAGACTAGAGGACAACACACAGGAAATGTTGAATCTTGGACTGAGAACACAATGCAAAGAAGCTTGCAAGACAGACAGGATGACCTTTCATGATCAATTTCCCCATCTTCTGTCTTAGGGACAACTGGAGCTGCCACTGATATAGCCTTCTCTGCCAAAGGTGCAAAGGTGGTGATAAGCTTTGGTGTCTCCACAGTGCTTGTTCCTGTCTTCTCAGCATCAAGTGGAAACTGCTCTTCATTTTGCCCACCTGCGTGATCTGCACCAAAGCTAGCCAGCATAGCAGTGCCACTCATTGCTGCTGCCATTGCTCCCATTAAATTGCTCTCTCGCTGTCCATCAGCCTCCTCTTCAATCTTCTTCTCCCCAGATCTCTGTGAAGTCATCCCTAGATCATCTTCCCCTCTACAGTCATTGTCTGCTCGACAATCACCATGATCATCTCCTTCACTGACCATCTCACGCATACCCTCAAATTCACTGTCATTGGAACCTCCCAATACCATTCCTGCAAGCTTATCAGCAACACCCTGGCCACCTTCCTTGAATTGTGTGTGTTGAGTCTTATTCAGGTTGATGACATCAAGGGGCGGCAACGACACCTCTGTATCGTACTGCATTGAAGAATCATTGTCATCCTCCTGCTCTTCTTCTCCACTACTACTATCAGTGTTCTTCTCTTTTGCATCATCTTGGTCACCAGATACGACTATATATAGAGCACCCAATGCTGCCAGCACCACGCCCACTAGCACCCCAAGCGGGACCAACCCACCAAGAATCTGGGTGCTTCCTAGCACACTTCCTAAAGCACGCACAACAGATTCTCCTTGCAGAATACCTAACTTTTGTCCAGATTGATAAGATTCAGGCTCTCCATCACCTGCAAAAGCTGCACCTTGTCCAGATTCATGCTTCCCACCCTGAACTGCCTGCACCACTGCATTTGCAACATTGGCTACTTCTTGCTCCAAATCAACTCCCATCGCTTCCATCCCTGCAACTCCTAACCTCCGCAAAACCTCCAATTTTAAAGCATTCACAATCACATTCTTCACCGTGTTGGGTTCATCTGTGGTTGGTTTACCCTCGTCTTCCCCGTTGCTTGTGACCTGAAGTTGATGATTACTTTCTCTCCTTGGTGCAGCATCTTCCACTTCCTCCTTTTCCTTTTTATATTCCTGGTCAATTTCCAGCGAAAGCATTTCTATTGTCATTTCTGGCTCTTCTCCTGAAGAAACCACTCCATCTGCACCTCCTCTATTGTCTTGCCCCTCTTGGGTGTCATCTTCTGCACTGCCTTTGCGAGAAGACAAGGGTTGATTGCTGTCTCTATCATTCCCAGATTGCAGTACTGCTGCACCATTATGAGCAGGTTCAGACCTCTGACATGACTGTGAGCTCTTCTCCTGGAGCACTGACTCCTCTGCAATTGAAGTTTGTGCTTTTTCTGCATCTCCAGATACAAGGGTTCCTTGATTTCTTCTAGGATTCAGCTGACCACTCAAACTATGTACTGATTGCACAGGCACTTTCTCAGAACCACCAGTATTCATCATTGGAAAGTCCAAAGGGTGATGATGCTGTGCACTCCAATTCTCTCCATCACCACTTCCTTTCTTCCTGTGATTCTTTTCCATCGCATCCTCATCTACAACTCTCTCATATTGTGCCATCTTCCCACCATCTCTTGGTGCACCTTTGGAGTCTGGCTCATCTTCTTCCTGCGTACTATTGGCATCCTCAGTATTCATAGATTCACTCTTGACTGTCTTTGCAGTTGTGTGGGATGTACTGTCTTCAGATTTTTCGGCCTCTTTTGGCTTCTGATCATCTTTTCCTGGATCTCTTTTTTCACCCTTGATTTCCTTGCCATTACCTTCACTCTTTGGGGATGGTTGATCATCAGTTTCTGCTGCTTTCCTCTCCGTCTCCATCTGATCTAGCATGTTTTCTACTACCCCAAAGACATTTCTAACAGCCATCTGTGTGGAGTCATCAAAACCTGTCAGAGCTTGCAGAGCTAGACCCACATCTAGTGAAGGTCCCATAACAGGTCCAGCTGGTGGAGTGGGTGCAGCAGCCACATCACCAGAGGCAGGTGGTGGAGGGGGAGCAGCAGTGTCAGTGGTAGTGGTACGTGGTGGTGGAGGAGGAGGAGCCGGGTTTTCCAGAGGAGCTTCCACATCCTTCACACTTTGTGCCTTGTCTTTAGCTTCTGGCGATTCTTCAGGCTTCTTCTGCTCTCCCTTTGGGCTGGTAGGGTCAGCAGAATCCCCAGCTTCAGACTTTGCATTGCCCTCTGATGTCTGTGTTTTCTCTTTGTTTTCTGCTGCTTCTTTGTGTTCTGAATGTTCATCACTCTTCACACTTTTTAGCTTGTCTTTGCTTCCTTGATTCCCTCCATTCAGTGGTTCTTCCCTAGAGTCCTGCTTCTCACCACCCTCCTTGCGTTCCCCTTCTGAGCTTGGCACTAGTTTTTCTTGGGGATTCCCTTCCGGAGACTTGGGACCACCCTTGTCTTCAGACTGCTTCATATCCTTCTTAGCATCAGCCTTCGTGCGATCAATCTCTGCATCTTTATTCACCTCTGTTGCACTTGCTTTTGCACCTACCAACAATCACAAAAACCACAAACTCTAGCAATGTCAATCTCCACAAGCAAAACACACTCTGACATGAACAAAAAAATAGCTAGCTGACAACAACCTTGATCTCCTTCAGAGAAAACTTGCTTAGAACTTTCACCTTCATTGGCACGAACTTCCACATCTTCTGGCTTTCCAGGAATTGCTTTCTTGCTGTCAGATGAGCTTGCCATCACAGACCCATTCTCCTCAGCTTTTGATTTTCCAGTTCCATTGGAAGTTGGGTCATCACTGCCACGATTCTCAGTGCCTTTACGATTTCCCTTCTCAGGATCACGGGATCCTTGGTTTGGTTTGTCATGTTCGACAGAACCAGTCAGTGGTGTGCCGTGCATGTCATCAGAAGACAGACTACTAGCAGCATCCTTCTTTCCACCGGCTACTGCTGCCAGTTTCTTTTGAATCTTTTCTGTCAGTCCAGCTGGAAGGCTTGGCGGTGGCATGCTTGAACCAAATCCAACCAAGTTGAAACTTATGCCCCTTGCTTGAACAGCTCCTGACACTGCTGCTGCCATATTCCCTCTCACATCCTCTGGCACTGCTTCTTGAAATGCTGTCACAATTGTTTGTCCTCTTCCCACAGCATCCAAGACCTGCAAAAACATGCTCATTTCATAAGCTGCAATTCTATTTTTCCTTCAGGAAAGTCTTGGACCTTGAAAGCTCATTGCTGTTCTTCAGACCCCATCAATTGACAGACCCACACATAGAACAGGGAGACTATTGGATCAGACACAAATGGATTGAAGCCCAGCAGCAATAGTTGGAAAAACAATGACCTGTTGTTTCTTTTCATTGGATAATGTTCCTGGCATGGTGATATCAAGTACATTCATGATACTTTCAGCAGCAGCGCGCATTTTGAATGCTTCGGATCCTTCTTCTGGCTCCCCTGCTTCTTCTGGAGGACTTGACTCCACTGCTGCTGCTTTGGAAGTTTCTGTTGTTGCCTCCTTACCATCCTCCTCATTCAATGTAGTAGCAGTTGCATCCCTGGTCTCATCCTTCTCTTCTGGTATAGATGTAGCAGCATCTTTTCCTAAATCGTTGGTTTTCACATCTAACTTCCGAGAACTATTATCCTCAGCTACATCTGAGCCTGATTTCTCTTGCGCTACAATGTCTACTGCTGTTGGAGTGAGATTGCCTCCACCTTGTCTGGCACCTGTTAGCATGATTCCAGTCATCGTCACCTAAATTCACAAAGGATTTGCCTTCTCTCTTTGTTCTTCAAGCTACCACAAATGTGATTAAGAATTGCCCAACTCTTGAAAGAACATACCTGAATCCGGTTGCTCTTTCACTTCAGAAAAGTTTACAACTCTACTGGTTGCTACAGTCTCCTTTCCTCGTGGAAGTTGATGTGCCTGCAATGATGATGACCACCCTTTGCCACCCCCACGATGCCAGATGTCGTTGGTAGATTTCACTGCAAGATTAACAGAATATTCCAGAAGTGGGTGTCTTCCTTTCAACAATGCCACTTCCACAGCTGCCAGCCACTGCACATCCACACAAAATGCCAACAACTCCTTAGGACCAATTTGAGTTTGCAAGGCAGAAACTGAATAGTCTTGCAATCAGCTTGTAGAACCAACTGTGCACAACTCCCTTCTAACCTCAAATGCAACAGAATGACTCCAATGGAGTGGAGACGCGCTGCCAAATTGTCTTGCATCATTGCCCCCAGAAATGGTTGAGCTTTTTGATGGAAAAGCTACGAGAGTGGTGGTAAATGGATTCTTCTCCAGCGCCACACGGGGAAGTGAAACCATTGGCAAAACATCATCCTCCCCCTGTTCACACATCTGCCATTAGTTCAAAACTCTACACTGATCTTCCTGCCTTCTCTATCTGGAGATCATTGCATGCAAGGTAGGATTTCACTAGACCATAGTCCCGTTTCCAGAGACAATGATAGCGGAAGCTCATGATAAGTATGCTTCATCGAGTACACAATCTTGCCTGAATGCACAACAAAGGCACTTGAATGTCTTCAATGACGCTTGCACTGCTTGCATTTGCATAGAAATTGTCTAGAGTTTCAAATCCATAAGCAACTCTTGAAATGGCTGTCTCAAACTCACGTAATGAGGTGGCAGCCAAACCTCTTTCCACATCAAACCCGCTCTTTCCACCCATGAAAAGCATCTGTTTGATATGCAGGAAAACCAAATCAATAAGCACTTTCCAGTTTGTGCCCAACACAAAGACAACATTTTGCACACTCACAATCCCATCCAAAGATCAAATGCTCCTGTCTACCAAGTATGATTCAGAGGAGCTCTGGTGTATAATTCAGAGCAACAGTTTTGGTTGGGGGGGTTAGGTCAAAGTCATCAGCACAACTGATGTAGGAAAAGGGTATACCTTGTTTGCTGCCAGGATATCCACAAGGCCTTTTGTGAAGGCCCGATCAAGCTCCCCATCTCTCGTTCTGGCCAAATACCTTGACATTTCATCTAGATTGAAAGGATTTGAGATGCAAACAGCTGCCATGACAGGAGTAGCTGCAGAATCTTCGCCCAAATACTTAGCCAGCATGTTGGCACCGAAGCCCCAGCCAATCACTAAAAGTGTTGACTGAGGCCGTGTGCTAGAAATGTGATGCACAGCCAAATGCACATCATCACTGTCGGCTGCTGTAAATATTCTGGCAATGTCCAACAACACAGTTTCAGAAGCATTCCAACGAGCCATGAACTAAAAACACCACTTACGCCCAATGCTACAAATCCAGTCACAACATATCTATGCAATTGCAGAGAAATCTCCACAACAACAATCTCAAGGTAACCTTGTGGAAGATGCTCACATTCTCATGAAAATGAATGAAGGCATAACCTTGTGAGAGACACTCATGAATCCTGTTACACAACTGAAAACAAATGGGAACCAAGAACAATTCAGAACCTAATCATCACACCTGCCATGTATATCTCTACTGTAAATGGTACCTATGTCTGATGTGGGGGTGAAGGAATTAGTGCCTGGGTGTGGTCAAAGGTGAAGCAGCACATCCACGTGGATTCAGAACAATTGGAAAGTATCCACAGCACGCTGCTCTCATCACAAATCTTTGAATTCCTTGATCTCCACTTCCTTCTGTCGTCCCTGGAAAACCATCTCAGCCAGAAGACACAGCAGAAAAAAGAAGTGAGCTGAAAAATTTCACTCCTCCAACTCCAACATGTTGCCACTGCTCAAACCAGAGCCACCCTCAAGATATACTTTTCCTTTTGAATCAAAATCTAGAATTCAGATTACAACAGTTCTAGTACAATCAGAGATTGTTTGCTGACACAAACAAAACTTGACACACTTTCTTTCTTCTTCTGGCACAGAAGAAACAATTGCTGAGATTATGACTATAAACATCTGGAGCTTTGCTGAGAACCCATCTACCCTATTAGAATGTTCTGTTCTTGTGTTGTTCTCGAGATTTGAAGAAACTCTCAAGGTCAGGTGAGAGGGGAAAGAGGACTTGAAGAAGGGTTTAAGGTTTAGGGTTTAGGATAAGAAGAACCTGGGATGAGCAGGAGAGTGTTGTCAAATCCATTGTCAGCTGCAAACTCCAGCTGCATAGGCCAATCCAAAGAGACAACACCACTGTCATGTGCAACCAGACACGTTCGCTGATATTCCACTCTGTTTATTTTTTCTTGATCCTTTGTTTGCTTCTTCTTCTTCCTCCTCTTCTTACCCATGTGCAAGGGAGCTTGCACATCAGCTAAAGCAGCAGCAGCAGGACTGAACATGGAGGGACATCGCCCATAAACAAAGCGGTTGAATGGTGTGGGCTGTGAAATTAAGAGCGAGTCGTCAAACCCTAATAACAGCTGTTGCTGCACTTCTTCTTCTTCTTCTTCTTCTTCTTCTCTTTCATGAAAAGAAGCACGAGCAGCAAGAGCAGCGACAGCTCCTCCTCCCGCGAAAGCGAAAGCAGCTGCAAGAATGTACAAACCCAAGAAAGAATGGATACCCGACAACGCCGCAGTCCACAGAAACTCCCCGAGCTTCAAGACCTCATCGCCTCCTCCTCCTCCTCCCCCTCCTCCTACCTGTTGCAAATCCAATGCCTCCACGGCCTGAATCTCGGAACCCAAACCTGCAAATCTCCTCCTCAACGACGACGACTGATGCAGGGAGGAAGAAGAGAATCCTCTATTGTTGTTACCAATTGAGGAAGAACGAAATTGGCGCGAACTCAATACTCCTGCACTTCTTACTATCGCAGAAACTCGCGCCCGATAATTTGTTGCAATAACAGCAAATCCTCTACAATCCTCTGCAGCTGCGAATTCTAAACCTAATAGTTCTTCTCTTCTGTCACTCTTGTGCAAGCGTTCTCGCTTTCTCCTGGAGCTACTAGAGAACGAAGAGGAAGAAGACGGGTAGTAGGAGGAGGAGTTGGGCATGCAATGGCGGTGAGGATGATGATGATGCTTGCAAGAAGGAGCTACTCGTCTCTTCCGTGGACACAGAAATCCCAATTGCAACCTTCCAGCAATCTGGATCTCTTGCAGCGCCATTGCTGCAATCAAAATCAAAATCAAAATAAATTTCTTCAACCAAAGACCCCACGGAATCAATCCAAATCTCTTCCCCTAACAATTTCTTTTGGGTGGATCCGTCACTACATGCACCTTCTTCTCCAATTTCTCACCTTAAATCCCAAATCACCAGCAGCAAAACCACCACCAATTGCTCATCACAAACACATTGATGACCTCCTCCTGCTCCTGCTCCTCTCTTCTTCTTCTTCAAATCACAGTTGTGAATTCAACAACAACAACAACAAAAAGAGGAAAATTCTCAAGCATCAAACAGGAACTCCACTATCATCATCATCATCATCATCATCATCTACCAAGCATCAAATTTCTTCCCAAAATCAAATTTCCATCTCTCAATCCAATTTTCTACTAACATCACCTAACCTGCATCGAAGAATCATCACATCAAACTTGAAATTTTTTTGGTGGGGGGGCTTCAAAATTCAGATACAAGTTTGCTAAATTTCTATTTTGTCTTGGTGGGTTTTAAAGTAGATCATCATCATCATCATCACCAATCCATCAACCTACTACTACTAGAACTACTAGAACTACTATTACTACTACTAACAACAACAACTACTACTACCACAATTGATTACAACAACAAATGGGAATACTACTACTACACTTTTGCTACTCTTCCAGCTGCTGCACCAGCAATCCATGACACCCCAACTTCCCACCCTCTCCATCCAGATGGCTTCATTTTACTCACCACTTTCTAGGATCCAATGGGTGTCTGGAATGGACAATATGTGTTTGGGGAACTTTTTCAGAATGGATCCAAATGGAGACAAACTTTTGGGCTGGACTTACGACAAATCACACATGCATGCAAAGAAACTTGTCTCTTCCTCTCTCTCTCTCTCTCTCTCTCTCTTTTCTTTCTTTTAAATGGATATTTTAACATTTTAAGGGGTTGGGTGTTGGTCCTAAGGTGATGATGGGAAGCATTTGGATCATTCTTCACGCCTCCTTGCATGTTTGTGAAGAGGCCACCTGTAACCCTAACAACCACCCCACCTCTTTTGAGGGGAACAAAAGTGGGAGTATTACCAATGGATCTAAAGGTTCATAGATCAAGGGATTCATGACAAGTAAAGTCTAGTGATTTGTAACAAGGTGCTCATGTCCTAACAAACTTCAAATCAACAACAATTATAATAGGAAATGCTCCATGAAATCCTCATCCCCCCCCAACCCTCGAAAAGAACTCACAATTCATTCATAATAATGCATGCTGGACATCCTCCAAAATGTGAGACCAAATGAAAAGTACATCATGGTGTAGGTAGTCTCTCACTCACAAGGAGAGCTAGTAAAGCCTTTGCATGGTGCTTGAAGCTTTTAGACACAAGTCCAACAAGTTAAAATATGGCAATTGGTGTTAAGCTTTGAATGGTGAGTCAACTTTTCTTAACAAGATGTTCATAATGCTTTTGCCCTTCTTGTTAAGGGCTTATCAAATTAATAACCCTTCTTCTTTTTTTGCATGCATGTGATGAACAAAACAATGAGTAGGAAGTTACATCCATTTTAGGTGAAAACCCCTTTTCATTAGATGAGGTGCCTCCCAATTTCCCCCACCCTTTTTTGTGTGTGGTAATGAGCAAATTTGATTGGCCCATCACTAAAAAATAGAAAAAAAGAAACTAAGGACACCCCCCAAAATAGAAGCTCAAAGTATAGAGTTCTCTTTCTTTGGCCCAAAGGAGGACAACATTTGCAAGAGCATATGGGATAAAAGTGAGGTGCTATTGGGAACTTTTTGGAGAACATGTTAGGAACTTGGGAACTCTTTGCTTTCACACCCCCCCTCTTCCTCCCCTCCTACCCACAAGAAAGAAAAGGGAGCCCCTTGATTCTGTGACACAACTTCTCATTGGTTGCATGGAAATTCTATACTAAAATTGGCGGCCACTATTTTTGCCCTGGACTAATAATAGCCCTTCCTAAGAACACCCCACCTATTATGATGAAAACTTCAAATATCAATACAAAGTCTATATTCATTTCAATCATTTTTCAAGTTTTCATGTCACTCCAAACATCAAAGATGTTATGCCAATCCATTAGCTTGCACCTCCTTTTCACATACAAACACACTCTCTTCAATGCACCCAAAGTTTTAAGATTCTGTTGGCCACTTACCCAATTTTGCTTTGAGAAGTCATGTTGACAAATAACAATGCTTATGGAATTACTATCACCACTTGCCAAAGGTCAATTAATGTAAGTCAAGCAACAAAAAAATAAATAAAATTCATCTGAAATTGAAGAATAGGCCCAAGCATTTACCATAGATTTGCATTCACATTCTCTCCACAATGTCTCCATAAACTCAAGAAGTTAACCTCTTGTTTTATCATTTTTTTTTTCATTGTAACAAAACTTGATAAGTAACCTATCAAACTAATCTTTTATAAGTTTTCGACTCTATGTGTCATCAATTAAATAGTGTTGGGGTTCTAGCACAATATTATAGGCCAATGATGATCCCTATTTAGCAAGCAAAAATAAATTTTGCATTTTTGTTCCTTAAACTTTTCAACAATGCCATAATAAATGGGATGTACAATACAAAACTTATTGGATGAACCATATATGGTCATCTTAATGTATTTTATTATTTCTGATATTTTATTTATTTATTGCAAGTTTATTACATTTGTTGATATTATATATATTTCAAAGCAAACAATTGAAATGATGTTATATTAATGTTTGAGCCTTGTGCGCCTTAATACACATTTTTAGGAATTTGATTTTTTTGATTATGACATTGTTAAGTGTTTGAAAAATAAGTTTTCAATACATTGCGAATTGAGTGCCCAAAAGATATTTTTTAATTTCAAAATAAAAATGCATGGATATGCTTTTTACTTTTCACAATTTGGACAATAGGACAATTTTTTGAAAATAGATTGAAAATAGGTTGATATATAACTTTTGACACCTTCAAAAAAATTTGACATGTTCAAAGATTTTGAAAATTCAATGTTAAAAGGTTTCATATCTTTTTTGGTTTTGTTTTCATGCATTTTCATTTTTTCAACTTCAAATACTACTTGCATTGCAATGTATGAATCATTTTAAGAGTTTCCTTTTTAAAACCAATGCAAATCATGAAAACAAAAGAAACAAATTTAATGTTTTTTTAAATGCCTCCAATAAACTTGTGATTTTTTTTGGTTTGAATGGATAATTTGTCACACAAATAACTATGAATTATAATAATATGTTTTGATTATATGATTAAAAAGTTATCATATCATAGTGAATAAGTCCATATGGTTAATATCTTAAAGAAACTTGAATGATTGTTTTTGAAATCAAACATGTATTGTGGGTTTTATATTTTAATCTTGGCATTATTATATATTAAACCATGTTCTTATTGTTGAAACCCATCTTATTTTTTGTAAACCATTTAAAAAATTACTTACAACATTTGACTTAAACATAGTTTAATTGTAACGTTTTAACCTAAAAAAACACATTCATAAGGTGGGTTTTATGAACAATAGTATCCCTCTCACTATTTGGAAGGGGAAATTTGAATTTCATTAAAGGAATGTTTTTGTTTTTCATCATGTCCTATGAGATTTCCTTCTTTTTCATCATTTTTTCATGTTCTTAATCCACCCGATGGATTGAACATGTGTTTTACATCAAGTAAAACCTTTAGATGAAAACATTGCAAAAATTTAGGGTACCTATTCAACCACCATTTCAAGCACGCACCTTATGGGTGCAAATGAGATACAATGACCAAAGGGATTATTAGAAAAAAAGATTGCATGTCCTTTTTGTCAAAAAGAACTTTTTCATATGAATGAATTTTGGAACATTTTTTTTTTCAAATTGTTATAATAAATGTTTATAGTTGTCCAAATACATGACATGTTTTTTTCTTCATTATTTTTGAATAAATATGAATTTTTGAAAGTGTCCTCATTCTTTGGTAAATTCAATGTTTGCCTTAAAAAATGATAATAATTTCAAATCATAACCAATTCTTATTCTTTTACATTTTTATGTTTTTTTGTATGATAAACTACAACTTTTCTCAACACATCATGTACAACGCCATCTATGTGTGGCAAAGGACTTTCAAAATTCTAAAATTTTAGATCACTTTTGGAAAGTTTTTTGAATTTTTAAAGTTTTACATTTCCACATATCTTAAGGTATGAGTGTTTTTTTAATGTGGTTAATAGGTCTTTATCTTCTTATTTTTTCCCCATGAAATGTGATTTATTATATGAATCCTTTTGATAATCCTTTGCAGAATTGACTCATGTCCAATGTGTTCCTGTTCACTTTTAAATCTCTTAAATCAAAACTTAAAACTTAAAATTTCATCAAATGGATTTTTGGTTTGAATTCCTTAGCATTCATATGAATGAAAAAACAATGTTTACCATGGATTTAAATGGCAAAACATAAATATTTATCAAACTTTGACTATTTTTATTTGTGATTTGATGCCCTTTTTGGTTCATTGGATTATGATTGCACCTTTATTTCAATAATATCGTCATCCTAGGGCTTTATCCAATACATAAATTATAAGATGTTTATTGAACCAAATCAACCTTTATGGAAAAAAGGTTACACAAATATAAGAAAATATAAACTAAATAATCATTCATTTAAACTTTTACACACACAAACTTTTTCCTATTCTCATGGTGTTGTTGAAAGCCAAATTGAAATGACTTTAAAAATGTTGTTAAAATAGTATGTAATGCTTGATTCATTAATACATAACACATTCATAAGCATGGGTACTATGTAGCCACTTTGTCCACAAATCCTAATGCAAAAAAAACCTTTGATGAATAATTTATAACTAGATCTTCTTTATATTCTTTGGAATGTATCCCAACAAGTGATGCACATCACTTTTCATGCATGGACCCACATTTCATATCACACCTATCATCAAGGACAATCTAGTGAATCCCACAACCATTAATTGAGAATTTTGCAAGCATATTTTTTGAATTAAATTGGATATAAATTCATACATCACCTTTTTTTAGTTTTCATTTCCAAAGACATAAACTTTATAAACCAACCATAAATATTGAAATATGTAATCAAATATTGTTCCAAAATCAATGTATTGATTCATTATTACCAACCACCTAATTAGTGAAAAGGATCATAGTCAAGTTGACCATTTTGAATTGATTTGTCTAAATTGACTAAATGGTCAATTTGATTAAAATCCAAATTTGGTACTTTTTGATTAAATTATCTAGTAAAAATAATCCTTATTATTTATAATGATTCATTTCATGTTTTTATAATGATCCATTTCATGTTTTAGAAACATAACTTGTTGAATTCAAAATTATATTTGACCAAAAACAATTCAAATTTTTTTTTAATGTGTTGCAACACATCAAAATCCTTTGATGAATGTTGGAGGTATGCATGGTCATTCAATTCATGTTTAGACATATCTAAACATGGTTCTAAAAAAGTTGAAGCTTTCATCAATTCAATAAATCACCTTCCATTTGAAAATTCCACCCACAAATTGCAATTTTTTTGCAAACGTTTTTAAAGCCATTTGTATTTGCTAAAACCCAACTACAAATTTAAAGCATTAAATGCTTGAATCTTGAAAATCACTTAATTTGGATAACATGTCTTTCATTTATGTCAATTATAAAATGTAAAAAAAATTTAAGTTAAAAAATGAAATAGTTTCATATCAAGGTTGGAAATACAAATTATATCTTGATATAAAAAACATTTCCACCTTGCATCAACACATTACTTATAGATTTGTACTTGCCCAAGTAATGTTATTATGTGAATTATTTAGTTAACTTGAACATTAATAAATCTTACATTTGAACTTAATATGAGCATAATATGATTTTAAAACCATGATATTATGGTATATAAATAATAATTGTCAAAATGAAAATGAGATTATTAATTTTTAGAGCATGGTATTTCTTGTTGCAAATGAAGGGAAATTCAATATACACCCACATTCAACATCCCCTTCCTGCATGCCCCCCTAAACTCCACTCTATCCATTTCATGGCAAGATCGTTCTTCTGTCCACTTAATATAAATAATTTCCACCATAAAAAAATGCATAAGCCATTAACGACATTTTGTTTTTTTATCACCCAAAAATATTGTAAAAAAACAAAAAACCAAAGGACCTTCTATTACAATATTTTTTCACATTGACATTTGTGGAAAAATACATAATTTGGTTTATATGGTAAAAATGTAGGTAATGATGTAATCTTGTACCTATATAGTGCCTTCATGGCCAATGGATTTGCTAGAACAAATTCATTACAATGGTTAACCTTGTCTTTGTTCACTTTCCAAATACGATGCCTTTAGTGTAGATATAATGCAAAGTATTCAATACAAAACCCCAATATTTTAATTAAATTAACCAACATTAAATTCAACATTAAGTAAGCATTTGATGTTTTAGAAAGTCATTATTTTTTGAAGTATAACATCTCAAATGTGTTTAACAAAAACAAAAAAAATGTTTTTGACATGATTTTTAAATTGCAAATATTTTCATCCATTTGGATATTCTGGATCCTCAAGCTTGGCATCACTAATGATGACTTTTCATTGACATTCCTTTGCCAATGTTCAAACTTAATTTCATAAAACATTAATCCAATATTTTCACTAAATATCATTATGACTTATAAATGTTTTTTCAAATTTGCAAATTATATGGTTGATAATATCCATAAAAGTTCCATTAGCCATCCCTTTTGTTTAAAAATGCCATTGTATAATCATATTCATTTAATTAATAGGCCTCATCAAACCCAACAAGCATATTGTAACTAATTGCATGAGTGTTATGGATTTTTTTTTTTCAAATTTCATCAATAAATTCTCTAATAATCCAAAAACTTGTGTTCTAATAATTGAGGTAATTTTGTAGTTTTGTTTCCACCTTAAAGCACCATTAAACCTAAATCTTTGAATGTACATTGGATGTTAAGACCATTGATCCATGGGCAAGAGATAATTTTTAAAAATTAAAGTTTGTGAACATCTTATATTGCATTGTAGTGCCAAGCTTGAGTTTTTAAATTATTTTTTAAAAACACTTTTGAGCCAAGCAACAACATAATTTGAAAATGCATTTCCCTTAGTACATATTAGAGCATTTGTTTGTTTGGAACCTTTTCACCTCTAAAAATGTTATGACCCTTACCACAAATTTGGTTTATTTGATCCATTATTGTAATTTCATAAGAACTTTTCAATAAATTTTGTCCTTTTTCCTCTTTGAGCTTCTTGGGAATTGGATGCTATATATATATGTCCACCAGATTTGGCACATTCGTAGTTAGATTTCACCACATTTTTTACAAACTTATGACATGATCCTTTGTTTTACTAATCAAGCAAACAAAAAATGCATTAGAATTTCAAAAGAGGTGCAAATTATACTTTTCTCAACATCTTTGTTTTGAAATTTGATTAAAGTTGCATTTAAAACAATCATTTTGTTTTTTTGTAATAGATTCATGACTATTTTTGTCAACTTTTTCATCCTTTAAAAGCTCAAATGTGATTTTTTAAACTTTCATTTTTAGTTGTAAATCTCATTCCTTATCATGAACATAACCATGCTTTGATACAATGTTAAGAAATAGGCAATCACAAATGCCATATGCACAAGAAAACAAAACCCACTAAAATGTGATGTTCACATTCATGAAACATACAATTTTAAAACACACCAATGTTTATATATCATAATAAAAAAATAATAATCACACCTAAAAATAATAACATTAATGTCAATATTAATATTAAAATATTTGTTAGGTGTGAAACAACCAATACAAAGTCACTGTTTCCAAAATTTGAGCCAAAAGTTCATCTACACCATTTCCATGTGAGAAGTATGTTTGGACTCATGCCATAGAAAATAGAAAGGTCCATTAACAACCCTAACTTATTCCATTTGCACCATATTTAGTGTTGAAAGTATAAGATTTTTTAATATTTTAACGTTCTTAATATATCGTTAAAACATGTGAATTGATTTGAAAAAATCCAATGAATAATTTTTTTTCAAAAACACTTACTAAGCATTTTAATGTTTACTTTTAAACACAAAAATGATTTATACATGGGTTTTAGAACTTTTGAAAATGAAAATTTTTCAAATTTTTTTACATAAGCCTTAACATAAAAATATAAAGAAAAATTTCAAGATTAAATTTTTTATTTTTTGAAGTCTTTTGTGAAAATATTCCCTCAAAAGTAGTCCCCTATGTTGGTAGGTCTAGTGGGTGTGGTTCGTGTTATCCCACTAACACCCTTTAGTTTGTTTGACCCCTTTGACCCTTTGAGGTTGATCTTGTGTAATCAATGCAAATATTTTTGGCAAAACATCCTACAAGTTTTTCACCCCCATTATGTGCATCACAATCACCTTTTTTGCAACCAAAGATAACATGTCAAAGAGTTTCACATATTTAAAGGCAATAAATCAATTATGAACATGAACAAATTATGTGAACTATCCCAAAACCAAAAAAACAAATTGAACAAAAATTTACAACAAAATAAAAAATTCCCTATAGAGATAGATGTTTTTGGCAAGGCTAAAATGAAGTTCAAGGTGGTCACAAAGCTAATTAACATTATTGAAATTCAATTTAATGATCAATTTTTGTTCACATCAAATGAAAGTTTAGATTAACAATTTTGATTAGTAATCAAAATGAGAATAAAAATAAATAGTAAATTGATTCAGTAGGTAGGTAGGGCTTAGGTAGCTACATGTTTATCCTACCTATTTAGCCTAACTAGTCTACATACCCTTCCTACCTAGATATTAGGTTGTTAAGATTTGTGATCTATAGTTGTCATTCAAAGCTGTTAGATCAATAGTTGTACATAGTTGTTATATTTTTGAATAACTTCATTGGTTTTGTTCTTATTGGTTAATTATTAGTTATTAATTTTTTTATCTCTATTCTTGTATATTAGAACATAAGACCATGTATTTTGGAATGAATGATTGTAATAAAGATTTTTTGCCTATTGTCATTGAAACAAATCAAGTTTTTAAAAGTTCTTTAGTTTACTTTGATTTTAGAATTATTGAATGTGTTTCTTGTTTTGCACAGAACAAAGTAATGTACATTGCACATCAAAAAAGAATTGTAAAAATTGTTTGGATTTGAAGAACTTGATATGAATTGAAGCAAAACTACCTTTTCCATAGGTTGTTAGGTTAAGTAGGTACCTAAGTAGGCTAGGTAGGTATGTTAAGTAAGTGTGTAACTTAGGTGAGGTATGTAGGCTAGGTAGTTAGACTAGGTAGGTAAAGTAGGCTATTTAGCCTATGCTAATAGGTTAGAAAAAAATGCTCATAACAATAAAATGACACAACATTGTTTATTGAAGATTTCGTGCAATGATGAGGTGAGGGGTTTAAGTCTTCACACTTGCATCCAAAGCAATTTTTACCTCAAAAGCCTTTAAGTTCACATATGCCCACACTTTCCTCATTATGGATCTCTCCATCCTTTGTATCTTCTCAAAGGTACTCAAAACCTTCATAATGAATTTATAGGTGGTCTTGATGATGTTGTGATGACAATAGGTGATTTTTCTTGTGTTTTTTAAGTTCAAGATTTTTGATTTTTCATAGAAAAATAAAATGGCCCTTAGCATTCTCAAAACAAATTTTTTGTTTGGCACAAAAATGTTAGATGATGTGAAGAACAATATGTCATGTGATGAAATGATAGTAAACTTCATCAATGTTTTGAAGAAGTTTCAAACAACTTCTCAAATTGCAAAACGTTCACAAAATCTTGAAGAAATAAATTTCATTCACTAAACTTTGAAGACACCACTTATATAGACCATACTTTGCAACATTTATTTTACACAAAAGATAATCTTGCAATTTGATGCAAGTACTTGAAAAAAAATCATAAGAAAACCTTACAATAAAGTTGGAGAAATTTTATGATCAAATTTTAAGATGCCATTACAACAAATTGCAACAGGAGCAAACAAAAACCCAAAACTAGAAGACACAATTCAATAACATAAATTTGAAAAAGTGTAGCATGAATGAACCCATTGCAACAACATTGATTTCTCTTAGTAAAAGCCTTTCAAGAGAATGATTTCAGCTCACCATTTCAGCTAAAGAGATCAACTCCTTAGAACTACCACATAACTCCACACACTTGTAAAATTGAACGTTAACGACTCTAGATAATTTAAACATATATCTGAAAAATTTGGATTCCATGTGACAAATAATGCATACAAAATCATGTTGATAATAAGTGCCTTGAGGGTTGATCTAATTTGAAACTGAAGAATCAAAATGTAACTTGCAAAAAAAAACGTGAAATTTGTTTCAACGTTTGTTCAATGAAGGTAATAACAAAAGAATTTTGGAAATGGCCTCTTAAGAGAGATGATTGGAATTGACACGAGAGAAGGGAGGACAAAGTGGGAGCGCTTGCAATACTACTTGAGACAAAAGGTTGGATCTTTTAACTTCAACAAAACCCAAGGACTTTTTGATTTTCCATTCACTTAGAATTCTTGAACACCACTTGAGAATCTCTGCTTGCTTTGAAGGACAAATTTATTACTGCATCTTTCTATAGCCTCCTGTACACATCAATTTCGAAGACTAGGACCTTCTAAAGTTAGTGGCTCCTGAAAAGAGATTGAAATAAAATTTGGGCCTAGGAACTAAATCACCATGAGAGAAGAATATGGACTTCTTGTGTCCAGAACTTGAAGTCATGATCATCTACATTTAAAAAAAAAAAGTTGTCTTTGGTGATTATGATAATCACATTTTGGTCATAATATATAACCAAAGGAAAGAAAAACCCAAAATGTGTATTATCTCTTTGGTCAAGAAATACACAGTTTGTTCTTCATTTCATACTCAAGAAGTGCTCCCCAATTAGGAGGCATTCCCACCATTGAACTTGTAGAGGTACAGATTGATCCCATCTACTTGTGTTACACGAGCAGGTTCCAAGGCTTCAAATGGCCAACAAAATGAAACCACACGAGCACCAAAAGGTAATTGTTGTTGTAACATTGGAAGGAGACGACTATTTCCTTTCACACTCAAATAGAGAGTTACAACAGACGCTTTTGACAAATCCACTGAAAATGCATCCCTACGCTCTATATTGATCAGATGTCCCATACCTTCTTGTGCCACTGCCCTCTGTGCCTCCTCAAAGAGTTGTGGGTCTAACTCCACTCCGTAGCATTTTGCTCCATACAACTTTGCCGCTGCGAAACAACTATGATATGGTTAGTATCTAGTAGCCTCTTTACATCAGCATACTGAGAGGACCCATGAAAAGCAAGTGGTGATGTTCTTGGCTACAAAGTCTTTAGAGTGATCGGCTTGAAAATCCACAAGATGCCCACAAGCTGAAAACCTCCAACAGGAATACTGTGTTTCAACCAAAAATCAGCTCAAAAAGTGTAAGAACTAACCAGCAATGAGAAGGCGGCCATCACCACAGCCCAAGTCGACAACATGATCATGTGGTCCAACTGAAGCCAATTGCAGCATTCTCTTTCCAACATGGGAGGGAGTTCCCACATGGGGTGCCAAACGCAAGCCTGCCCAGTAACGCATCCATAAGCCCAAGCGTAGCTGCTGCACCACCATTGCACCCACACCCTTTTCCTTTCCTGAGTCCTCCCTCTCTAGACCATGCTCCCCAACCTATGAGGCTTGATGTGCTCCTTGTGTGGACTCCTCAACCCTGCAATGCAAATCTGATGTGCAGATTTGGTGACAGTTGTGGAGGAACAAGAGAAAATCCTATGAAAATAAATTAGAAACAGATACTCAATTCTCACTGTAGGAGTTTCGGACATGAGGAAAAAGCACAAAAGAAAGAAGAATCTAGTAGGATGCCCTACATCAAAAGTTACAAATGTAGTTTTGAGAGGATTCCTTATTCAGAAGAGAAAGCAGCTTGTGCTTTATTGGACCTGACAAAAGAGCTAAATGCCACTACTATCTGCCATCTCAACGATAGTGTTCACAGTGTTTTGTATGTATTTCAACAGGGATCTCTCTACTATTCTGGATTGGACAATTGGACCATGAGCAGTCATGAATATAGAGACACATCAAGGCCTGGGTGGGATCCAGGAGTCAAGGGTTCCACTGTGCTTTTCTGGTTTGGCTTGAGAACTGACCATTGGACTTTAAATCTGACACGATTAAGTACAGGATTTCAAGCCATTCAAACTGTGTCTTCAGAAGGATCAACTCAAGAAAAAAAGTACTTAAGGCCAGCGATTTCCTCAAATTCTAGAGTGAGAGTTTTGCATGCTTTTTTCCATGCAAACTGGTCAAACATAGTGGCAGAACAGCGCTGAAAATACACCAAAAAGTGTAGCCACATCTGGTCTTATGCAGTTGTTGAGCAGGCTAAGGTATCCCCCATCCAAAGCTCATGGAGGTTCAAAAATTGGTGCAAACTGTAATCCTAGAGTGGAAGAAGTTAAAGGTATACTGTAAGCTTAGTTTCTAAGTTGTGTTCTATAGTCAAAAAGTGTCACATCTTTGGTCTGCTTTGATCATCACTTGAGGATCTTTGACAACATCCCAAGAACAAAGCATTTTCTGACCTAATCAGGATGTCTTTTATGTGGGTGGATCCAGTCAGTCCACTAAGCAAAAATGAGAAGTACCTTAGAGAAGTGCAGACCTAGGATGTCACTGTAAGAAGACCCTAGGTTCAGATCACAGTTGCAGCATCGAAATGGGTCTTTGTCCAGTCTGCCAAGCCATCTGATTGTCAAGACTGTGCTCATTAATATTGTGGGTGAGTCACACTACAACCTAGCCAGGGTTGACACACCAGATCCATGATAATGAACAGAAATTTGCAGAATTTCTGACATGACTGGCAACAGAAATGGTCTCAAAAGAGTCTCTGTTGTTTTGAACCATGCTGAATAACAAGGATGGTGTGATACACACAGTACATACTGCAGTGGCAGGAGGAACCAAAATATTGTCAGGTGCAGACAGACATCTTTTATCTAGTGCTGATGAGAAATATTTCTCAAGAAATGAAACCTCAACCACATTCACAGAATGGAAGAAGGCATGTAGATCCTTGGTGTGAAGAAAGCAGTGCTCTGTGAGGTTGCAGGTCTTTTCACCAATCCTTGCAGTTGGGAAGACAGGAACCGGATTCTGGGGAAACCCTGACAAGAGCTTCTCAGATTCTTGATGCAGAAAGACACAGGGGAGGAGAACTCAATGAAAGATCTTTCAGAAATCAATTTGAGCTCAGGCCAGTCTTACTGAAAATGAAAATGGAGTGATATAGTAAATCCTAAATAGGTTGGGAATCTCTGTTTCTGACTTAAAGCATCCTTACCCATTGCTCCAATGTGTCAGATCATTTGAGCTGCCAATGGATTCAGACACTACTCTTGGAGCATGTCTTTGGTACTTGGCAGAGCACTTAGTTTCACCCAAGTTAGGGTTTGCTACTTCTCCTTACTCATTCAGGGCTGGACTGTGCTCTGAACAGAGAATAACAATCAGATGCTCCAAACTTCTCATTTCCCTCAAGAACTCAGGGAAGAACCTTGGACTTTCCACACAAAATTGAGGAATGTGGTTAAACCCCAGTGATCTCTGGACCCTTATGCTCAAGTTGTGCCTCGGAAGAAGATGCATGCATGCATGCAAGCAAGCAAAGAACAACAACAGTAGCATCGCATCTACCTCCCTCCAACCCACTTCCCCGCAAATCATTTGCACAAGGATTGGAAGATGAAATTCGAATTCCAAAAACGGGAGAAGAAGACAGAATCCAAAGCAGAACCCAAGAAAACAAGAAATTCCATATGTGGGTGGATGCAGTGATCAACGTTTACCTCAGGCTCTAATAAAGTTGGGCATGTGGTGCAGCAGTAGGGTCTCCTACTATCAGAGGTTTGGAGCTTGCAGAAATCAGTCCATAGCTGCTCTCCCTCCTCCTCATGTCCATCTTTGATCGTGCAAATCTTTGAGAGGCAACAAGAGCAAAACCTATCTACAAATTTTCCAACCCTAAAAATCCCAATAGCGCGATTGAAATTCTTCTTGCTTCCCCTTCCCTGCATTCTGTGTTCATTGAACATGTTCTTTGACGATTCTTCGTCCTTTGTGTTCTATTTGAAGATGCTTGAAGATTCTTGTTGTGTTTTGTGTTCTTCTTGCTTGAATTTTGAGTTCATTTTCCTGATCTAGTGCAGGAGTTCTGCAGGAGACAATTAACTGCCCAAGAAGGAATTCATCTGATTCATCACAATATATTGGATCGTTTAACATCACAAGATCAAGGACTTGAGATTTTCTATTCTCTCATACTTCCTCGCACACCCAAGAATCTCTTCTCTTCTCTTGTTACTGAAGGACAAAATTCTTTTTACTGAATCTTTTTCTACATCCTTGCCTGTGCAGATTTTTTGAGTCATATGTCTAGATGCTACAAACCCTCCCAACCCATTTCAGAATCTTATCATCACCATGATAGTGATTCTTCAAACTGATGCAACTTTTTGCCTACCTTCCAATTCCATTTTCTTCAATGCTTCTGGGTAATCCTCCAGCATTGAATAACATGCTTCCTCCAATGCAGGTCCTGAAATCTACTCTAGAATCATCCCAAGATTGCTGATATAAAATCACTAGCTTCATATCTATCTCACTGGTTCACCATTTTCCTGTCCTTCTACAGACATAACAAAATCTCTTGAAATTAAAGTACTTTCAGCAGGTACAAGTTTGGATGTGTGATACCTCTGCAAACAAGAATGTATTTGGATTATGTGTGTACTTCTGTGAAGAATTTTGTTCAAAGCTTATTAACTGTAGGTTCTCTCTACAACTTTGATGAAGGAGGATTTTGAAGTAATTATACATCCTCAATCAAGGCCTCATCATTTTCTTTTTTTCAAGGTGTGGTATCCTTTCAAGAAGGTGAAATTTTTCTCAGAACCAGTTTAATAGAATTGCACATGTATTACTTCACATGGGTCTCAGCTTTGCAGTTATAATTTACACCTCCTCTTCACCTCATTGCAGCTGGGCACAAAATATAAGTCAGATTTTTTCAATGTAATATTATAGTTGCAGCAACAATGTTTCCTGCACTGAGAGAACATCTGTTTTCTTGGTGAGATCCAGAGACTAAATGTAGTCCAGAAGAGGTTTGAGTCCTAAAGCTGTATGCATCTTCCATGTGTTTCAACACCCACAAAATCACCAATGTGGGACACAAAGTTCAACTTATGAACAAAAAACTTGACAAAATCTTTGCCAAGTTTGGGCTGGAAAAATTGTACTAGGATGGCCAAATCACCATGAAGCCCATGGGTAAGCAAGCAAGCAAGCAATTGGGAAGAAATTAGAATTTAGATACCAAATCTTTGAGAAGAGACAATTCATCCTAAGTCATTGCAATGTTTGAGAAAGGATTGGAAGCATTAGAATCACATCCATAAGCTTCACCTAATGACTTCACTTTCAATAATTTCTTCAAAACCAAGTGTCTAGTGTGCCCTTTAATCTTTGCTAATTAGTTCCGATTTCATATTCTAACAATGTAGCATTCTAAGCACATTGATTCTAAATCCTTCATTTGCAACAAAAAAAATGGTGTGACAAGAAAGTTGTGATAAGTTCTCTTCATCATAATTACTCAATCCATTTAAGCACAAATTTGCATTGTAAAACCAAATCAAGTTTCAACTACCCTAACCTAACCCTAAGCTAACAAGGGGTGTGTTACACTATGGCCTTGCCATTTACATTAAAAGGTATCTTAAGGCAAAAGAAGAAATATGAAAACTCAAATATTTCACCATGCAAAAATATAATCTTCAAAAAATCCTCTAAAAGAAACCAAAATCCTTCAAGATATTATAACTCTATAACTCATCTCAAGTTTCAACACAAGCCAAAATATCATCTTTCAAAAATCCTCATATAAAAATAGACCTATTACCTTGGGACCAAAATCCCTTAAGCTACTATACTCTATAACGAATCTAAACACAATATCCTTGCCTTGGTAGGCAAACCCAATAAATTTGTCAATTCATGAAGAAGATGCGCACTAACACAAAACTTATAGTAATATGAAAGTATGTACAATTGTTTGTAAGTTTCAGATTTGAAGATGGGTATCATTTTGTCACCTTGAAATTTCTTTGCAAAATTTACTCAAATTATTGCAAGTTAAAATTTTTTGGATTTGAAGTTTCATTAGTTGTTTTTCCATGTCCCCAACTTAGCCTGATCAGATTTACACATTGGCAGATGGGTTTTGCAAAACAATGATGAATTGATTTGCATAACTGGGCCCTGTTCATAGAGAACACATGTGATCACATAATATTTGCTAAGCTAATGTTGGCTAGCTGTGTTGTTTGTGAGCTTGTATAAAGAAATGCAGAGCTATGATTGCTAATAGCACTAGAACTCCCAGTATTTCTGCTATTGTCATGGTTTCTCTTAGTAGGTGGTTGGGCATAATTGTATTATTGCTTGAACTCACAGAAACCTGTCAGGATTGCAAGCAAACATTTGGAAAAACAAAGTTATGTCTTGAACAAAATTTATTACAAAAAGAAGATGATGATAAAATAATTTTTTAAAAAATTCTTAAATAAAAAATTATAGTCTCATGAACACATGATGAAAACCGTTATTATGTTGTAAGAGTTTTGAATCAAAAGAAAAAGACCAGAACTTCACAAACAAAGAGATGGTTGTATTAGATCATAGCATGCTATATTCAGCTTCTAGCTCGCAGAGAGCTCTCTAAGAAATTATTAGATCATGTGAAATGTTCAGAGATTTTTTAAAAATTTCTTTTGGGTGTGTAGGATTGGAAGAGGACTGATAATTGACTTACCTGAGTAATCTGAAGGCTCATAGGATCAGGAAACTGGGAGCCCAGAATAGTAATTCGCACAGTGTTTGAATGCTGACAAACAATCAAAGAAACTGCTGGAGACAAATCACACCTGCAAACAGTTTTTAGCTAGAGGGTTCAGTAGGGTTTAGGGTTTAGCAAGGGTTTATAAAATTACCTGAGCTCACATGAATCAAAAGATCAAACATTCTAGATCTAGATGAGCTTGGCATTTCCCTTGTGAGACAATTCAATTAGGTGAAACAATTCACAAAAATCTGATGAAATATAATTTTCAAACACGTGATGAAAGCAAGCTGCAACAAAATATATATACAGCAAGAGCACCTGATTAGAAATTTTTCTGGGATTCATTTATGGAGAGGATTACTCTAGAGTATAGAGATTACTAGGTTTTATATAATATAACTCACCTACAAATCTCGCACTTCAGCTGCTCATATGCTACGCTTCTTGATCGTTTTGCACTGAACCAAGTGATTGCACAAGATTTGTGTGCCAAACCTAGGCCACCGTTGCACTTGCACCCAAGTTCCAGAATTGGGTCCCCATCACGACCAGCTTCCACTCTCTCCACGTCCATGCAGATCCTAGTGCACACAGCTCTAGTAGCTCTTAATAATTTCTCAATTGCACGAGCAACTTGTGGAAATATTATCTATTTGATCAGCAGCTCGAGATCCAGAGATATATACAAAGTACTGAATGTGCATGATCAGCAGGCCGGCAGAAGACAACAAATCATATGAGTGAAGAATTATGTGTCATGGGGCTGATCCGATGAAGAGAATTTTCTTTTACAAAAGGAGCTTCGGGACCACCTTACCTGCAGTAACGAGACGACGTTGAAGAATAGGAACTCCTGTTAGAAGCTGATGATGCGCATGCTGCAACAGTAGCAACATCAGTGCAGCTTGCATCGTTCATACAGGATTTCGCAGGATCATGATCAACCTCCTCGAGTACTTGCAGCTGGACGTATCCGGCATCGTGAGTTGCAGCAGCTACGTCAACTTCTGTGATGACACCAATGCTTCTAATTTCCTCCATCGCTGCAGCTTGGGCCTCCGACCCGGCATCAACGACTTGATCAGATCGGTCTGAAGACGTAGACGTCGATTCCATTATTATTTCAATCCCGCGAGCTGCTGCACTAAAGTCTAAATCTCTAGATCACGATCGAATTAAGTCTCAGAGATCTACAAATTTCCCTTGTCTACAAAGCTTCAAGTACTAAAACATCAGCAAACATCAGTGCTCATGCATGTACATAGAGCTCCTATCAATGTCGAAAGTCTTACATCACTCTCGAGAATCAGAGAAGAGAAAAAACAATCAGAAAAGAAAACAATAACAACAACATCAACAACAACAACTCTTGCTCTAGAAACCATGCACTAGATCATGAGAGAGGAAGGAAGGTAGAAGGAGGAGGTGGAAGAAGCTCCTTGCTAGATACACAGGGGATTCTGATGCTTTGAGAAGAGAACTAGTTGTGTAGAGAGAGCTAGATTTTTATATATAGACTAGGTAGTGAGTTTGAGACACCAATTCTAGTCTCGGGATACTAGAAGTTCCATTGCTTGTTTTTAATGAAAATTTAAATTTAATTATAAAAAAAAACACTTTAATATTTTAATATTTATATATATTATTTTAAATATTAAATAATTTAATTTAATAATTTAATAATTTTGTGGCGAGATTTGTCATTCTGGTGAATTTTTTTTTCAGTGCTCAAGTGAAAAGGACCATGCCAAATGAATGGGTGTATTGTAGTTTTGTCACATTAAACTACGGGTTACATAGGTACCTACTTGCTTATTAATAGACTTAGTCTAAGCATACTAGGTAGGTAGGTTAGCTTACTAAGTAGGTGTGAGTCAACTAAGCTTGATTCGGTAATAATGGCAAAGATCTAATTGTTGCTACTACTAAGATCGATGTCTCGATTTTGTTTTTGGGTGGTGAATTTTCTTTAGTGCTTGAGAAAAGGACCATGCAAAATGGATGGGTGGATTATACAACTTTTTGTAGCTACTAACTAGGGTTCAGATGTGGGTTGAATCGGCTTCGCTAACAATGGTAGAAATCAATTGTTGATGAGATCAATGGCCAAGAGCAAAAGGTTGTTAGACCTATCCTCTTCAATGGGTGATTAAATTGCCATTCATTGTGAATTTCCATCACTGTCTCGTCATCATGATGTGTTGCCCCTTCCACCTCAAAAGGGAAAGGTCTCCTTTGCATTGACTCTTCATGTACAAAGGATTGTGAAGGACTCAATGTGAAGGGCTTTCATTTGGACTTGGATTTAAAGATTGTGAAGGATTGAAGCACATACATGCCCAAATTGGTTCACCTTCGCATTGAGTCTTTCCACATGTGCTTAACTAAGGTGGCTCAACATGTATTTTGGTGAATTATTTCAAACCTTTAGAGATATTATAAATTGTTGTTGCATGATGATTTTTTCTTTATTTGGTGAACTAAGCTAGTTAGTTTTGTTATTAAATATGTTGGTTTTAAGTTCAATAAAAAAATTATATATGCATCATTTAATTGATCTTATTACTAGTGTTGGTGAAAGCTTGGTGTTAGTTTGTATAGTGAAGGAATTTATAATAATAAAATGCACATTGTTAAGAACATGGTTAGGTGATTTTTTTTTGACATTTGAAGAGTTCACATCTTACTTTAAGTTCAAGCATGATTGGGATATCCCATTTGAAACATAAGGACTCACTTCAAGAACTCCCAAATTCATATTTTTTTTCACTTTTTCATGATCTATTTTACATTTTTTATTTTTTCCATGACTTATCTTATATTAAAATTTATTATAGGCTTCTAAAGTATCTATTTTTTTCATTTATGAAAGTGATAATAGTCAAATTTATCTTATGTGGGCCATGTTTTATCAATGACTCAAAATTTTTAAAGATTTGATTATTTGAATTTTTTTACATTGCAATAAAGCATTTGATTCTTGTTACATTCATACATTTTATACACATTAGCACATAAGGTGTTTGTGATAAAAATCATGGGCCAAAAAAAATTGTTTAAACATTTTTTATAAATCCTTGAACTTTTTTTTTCATGAAACAAAGTCATGGATTTTTTTCAAGGACTTGGTAGGAATCTTTAAACTTGTTCAAATTTGACATTCTATGCATAGATTAGTACCTTTGTAATGTATCTATTTATGGACGAAATGAAATTTTCAATATGAATGTGTCATTAAATTTCAACAATATCTTTAAGTGAGGGGGTTTGGATTGAATATAAAATGAGATAATCCTTTTGGGTACCTTGACCATGTTTTGACTCAAATAGTTAAATTTTTTAAAATTATAATAATCATTAAATTATAAAATTTATAATTATCCCCTATGTTTTTGGTTCAAAATATTATTAAATCACTTTATAAATATTATTAAATGTGTGATTGGTCAAAACATTTATGTGAAAACTTGGAGATGGATGTAGTCACAATCTAATGAGCCAAAAAAGGTGTCGGATTACAGAGAAAATAGTCAAAATTGGATAAATATTTATGTTTTGCCATTTAAAACCATAGCATTCATGGCAAGTTGTTGTTTTTTCATTCATATGTATGTCAAAAAATTCAACAAAAAATTCATTTAATGATAATTTATATTTAAGTTTTGATTTAGGACCTTTGAAAATGAACATTTATGATGTTAAACAAGAATCAATTTTGCAAAAGACTATCAAAAGGACTCATGGGTGAAAATCCTTTAAGGTGTACCACATAGAACAAAAAATGTTTAATCCTTATTGTAGTCTTTTTTTCCCTTATATTTTGATCCCCATAAAAAATAATGAATAAAAAATTATCAAAAATTTTAGAAGGATTATATTTTAGACTATTACAATTATAGATTCCATTGTAATTATCCATAAATGTGTTTTTACATGGTAAAAAAGGACTAAGTAAAAAAGACAAAAAAATGTGATGTTATGATAATAAGTTTTTGGTACACCTTAAAGAATTTGCATCTTCATATAATAAAACACATTTGATAGGAAAAAAATTAAAATGATAAAATCCTATTAGCCACATTAAATAAACACTCATACCCTTAAATATGTGGAATTCCAAAACTTTAAAAACTTCAAAGAAATTTCTGAAATTGATCTAGAATTTTAAAACTTTGAAAGTCCTTTACCAGATATATATTAAAATACAATCTACATGATGTGTTAAAAAATGTTGTAGCTTATTGTAAAAAAACATAAAAATGTAAAAAATAAATTTTTGGTTATGATTTTAAATTTTTATCATTTTTATAAATAGAACATTGAATTTACAAGGAATCAAAACACGTTCAAAAACTCATATTTATTCAAAAATGATAAACAAAAAAACATATCATGTATTGGGATAACTATAAAAATTTATTATAACAAATTGCAAAAAACATTGTTCCAAAATTCATTTGTATGAAAAAATATTTTTTGGGAAAAAAAACATGCAATCCTTTTCCAAAGTATTAACGTTGGTTCATTATATCTCATTGGCATCCAGATTTCATGTGAAATGGATTATAAATGATTAAAAAAATGTGGAAAATCATGGCATATTAAAATTTTAAAAATCAAAGTTGTATTGAAAAAGTTTCAATGCAATTTATATTTTAAAAAATTCATTTGATGGTGGGTGATTATTTATTTTAATTTTGATTATATTATGACATTTTTTTTTAATCCACTTTTTTTCATAATGTATGTGTGAAAAACTCAATGCTATCATTTAAAAAGTTCACTATGAATCCATTTTTTTTCTTTAAACCCATTCTTACTTTTTAATATGATTCCCATTAAGTTTATTGCATCATATGATCATCGATAATTGAAAAATTGAGAACATTAATTTGAGTATGGTTAAAAATTTTAACATCATCTAGAAAACATTATGAGTGTGATAATTTAAATAATCCCTTTAATGATGTTTTTACATGTTTGATTAATGATAAATGTTTCCCATGTCACAAAATTATGAATGCAACCCAAGATTATGTGAAAAATACTTTAAGATAATATATCCCCATTATTGGTTGTAACTAAAGTTGAAACTTATTTTTCTTGCCCATTTGGTCATCCTAGTTGGTCATTTTTGCCACTTTAAATCCATGTTTAGTGGTTATTAGTTTGCCCCCTTACTTGATGAACCACTTCTAATTCAATATGCGTTGTCTTTTATCATTACCATGGACAAAAACAAGTTAATACTCTAACGTCCTTTGAGTTTTAACCTTACCTCCATATTGTGGGTTCAATTGGCATCCCTAGCCAAATTATCAACCATTGTCTATTCGATAATTTATGAGACTTGCCATTGTTCCTGGTAATGTTGAGGATGGAAGGACATAAATTCTACCTTGAATTTTGAGAAATCCAAGTTTTAAAATAATTTGTTGGAGCATCTAGACCAAATGGTTCAAATGTATGTGCAAAATTTTAATAGGTTTGAAATATTTCCATTTTATAATGTCATTTGGGAATGGAGTGATGCCAAGGTTTGTTTTGGATTATAATCACGATGAATTTGTTTCATGATGATCTTGGATATTAATATGTAATGCATGGTTCATATTCTACATATTCATGATTTTTTGGGGGGCAAACTTTGATATTGTGGTGATTTTTTCTAGAGAAAAACAATGCAAAATGGAAGAGTGGATTGTTTTTGTCACCATTAAATTAATGGGGGTGAAAGCACAATCAATTAAACACAAAAAATAATCTTTGAAGTTACAATCATATTTTTACACATAAGTATAAGAAAGTAGAATTAAAACCTTTTTAATCATTGCCAAATCATCATGACACTAAATAACTTGAGTTTATCTATTATATTGTATACAAAGTTTGAAAAACTTTAATGTATTAAAAGTAAGTAATTAAAAATACTTCTGAAACTAATTGACGAAATTACGTTCAAAATTATTTTTACAATAGCAATTGATATATTAGTTATTTTTACATTGGAAGTTGAAAATGCACAAGTAAGTTTTAAAGTGACGTTAACCAAGAAAGTAGGAAATTTCAATATTTCATCTACTTTAAGCTTATTTTGTTTGTTAAAATAAATTACAAAAGAAACAAATTTTACTTATACATTTTTCAAAGATTTACTTAAATTTATTTTAAACTTGTGATTATTCAATATCATTAGTATAATTCAAAAAACATGTTCATATTTATCATTGAAATAAATAATATTTATAAGTCTAATATGTTAAGATTTAATTTATGATTACTTTACATTTTCTTAAACAAGAATCATGAAATGTTCAATTGATTGTGTTTTCACCCAAAGTCCAGATATATGCAAGTTGAATTGGTTTCATTAACAATGACTAAAATCAATCACCAATGGAATCAATTGCCATGAGCAAAAAGTAGCCATAAAAAATAACACATTTTTTCTAATGTATTTGGATAATGCCTTACCTGGCATAAACCATTATTGTGAGCAACATTGCTTTTGCCCTCATGATACTCGATGGCTACCCATTGGGTATCATAAATTTTTTTATAAAAAAAGGGGTGCAATTTTTATGTTGTGTAATGCCCAAGGTTGTAGGTGTGTTACCAAAATTAGGCTCACCTTGGCTTTGCCTTGCCCATGCCTTTATTCCGCTAATGAAAGCAACATTGGGCATATCATTTTCAACAGTGACCATGTTGCCATTCATTGTGAACCTCCATCACCATTTTTGCATGTTTTATCATTTTCATGTGTTGTTTCATCCACCTCAAAAAGGAATGCTTCTTTTGCATTGACAACTTGTGTGCAAAGACTACAAAAGATTCAACATGAAGAAGGCCTTCCATTTGGACTCGGAAGAGATTGTGCAGGACTCCACATGTGCCCAAATTGGTCCACCTTCACATTGAATCTTTCCACATGTGCTTAGAAATTGAGCCTGACTAAGGTGGATAAGTTTGCAATTTAAGCACATGTGGAGTTCTTTGCTGTCTATGTGGCTTTCCACATAGATTAATGTAGCTTGTGATGTTAGCCCAATTGTGTACTAAATGCCCCACTGATTTTTCCTTCCAAAACTACTTTTTGTAATGTAATTGAATTTCCAATGACAAAAACTATTCAAAATTTGATATCTCCCACACCTCCAGGTTCAAAAAAAATTCCAAATGACCTTAATTAAATCCTACTCACTAAGGGCTTTCCAGCAATATCAATACACTATAATTTTTAGTTTTGATTTAAATGAATTTTCAATGAAAATGTTGTTTAATATTCAATAACTTCCCCACCATAGGTCAAAACATTATGAAACTAATTTGGTGCACCCTTATTCATCGAAGGCTTTCCAAAAGTATCAAGAATGTGACAAGAAATCTTGTGGTTTGGGAGATCTTAATGTGACAAACCAAACAAAACAAACAAACAACTTCCTTTCATACATAGATTGTGACGGACCTTACATGTGCCTAAATTAATCCACCTTAACAATGTGCAATCATTCTCTTGTTTTTGTCTAAACAAGTAAACAAAAAGTTCCATAAATCCACCAATCCATTTTGCATTGTCCTTTTCTCAAGCACTAAAGAAAATTCACCACCCAAAAAACAAAACCTAGGCATCAACCCACATTTGAACCCCTAGTTTATTAATGTGACGAAACCGCAATCCACCCATTCATTTTGCATGGTCTTTTTCACAACCACCAAAAAAAAAAAAAAAAAATTATTAAAATTTTTTTTTTTTTTTTAAAATTTTAAAAAAAAAAAATAATATTTATATATATATTTTTTTATTTTTTA
>Ga0116227_10001244_pt1 | contig 56007 bp, 29 predicted proteins | sample S1TSphgellanicum_FD_89693 | JGI IMG/M metagenome (GOLD analysis project Ga0116227, IMG submission 89693) | Host-associated microbial communities from peat moss isolated from Minnesota, USA - S1T2_Fb - Sphagnum magellanicum MG | ecosystem: Host-associated > Plants > Peat moss > Unclassified...
CAGAGAATACTATATGGGGGAAGGTGGTGGCTTCCCCCGAATCCGGGCCGTGGTGAGTCTTGTGTGTCCAAGTGCCCGTGGCAAGTCCCAACACCCAAGGGTGTCCCGAATGCTAAACTAACCTCTTGGGGGTGGTTTTTGGATGCAGATTCACACAAGCTAAACTAGTCCCTCTTCCTAGTCTATTCCCTGGGCTCCCAACTCGACCCTCTACCCCTTTTTAGAGTTGGAAGTCGGGAGCATGCCGCTAAGTCACAATTTCCGCAACTTGACTTTGTGAAACCCTCAAGTGGGTTTCACCCCGTGACTTAGGAACGCGTCATTTTGCATACTTCAAAATTATATATTTTTGTATATATAATTCAAATTAAACAATCAAGAAACGCATACTTGAAACTCTATATTTAAAAAAGGCTTTAGAAAAAACATTGATATTATTGAAAATGAATGTTCAAAAATCAAACCTTAAGTGTTTAATTTTGTTTGGAAGTAATGCATTAATTCATGAATGCTAAAAAAAGACATAATATAGCATAAACTCTACATACTTTAGATCTTGATATCAAGTTGATAGCCCATATTTGTACATAATATTTTTATAACAAATAACAAGGTCCATTTTTTGCCTTGATTAGAATAAATACCTTCTTGCCTGGCTAGCAGGACTAATATATCAAAACTCAATATTCTACAAATTATAAACTTTTAGATCTTGGCTTACTATTGAATGCAATTTCAACCTCAAATCCAAAATGTATGAAGTCATTATACAAATTGCAATATGAATTTGCAAAGCCTATTGTCAACAAAAATAGTGAATTCTACCATCTCAACATAACACAAGTATTACTATAAAAGTTATGTCAACAGAACTATATCACTACACCAATATGTGTCCAAGTTCACATTATGTTTCACTAAATTTTGAGAGAATTGAACAATTTTACCATGATGAAGTGGGCAACCCCTTAATAAATGGGGACAAGTTGTTATGGACAAGTGAATTCACTAATAGCTAGTTGGATTTACCATTAGTTAATCGAATTCATTAATAGTTAAATAATTACTAATAAATTCATTGATAGTTAAATCATCAATAATAAATTCATTGATAGTTAATTTGAACCTAGGCTAAACATTTAAGAACCTTCATTAGGCTACCTAGCCTAAGCTAAGAACCTAGCCCACCAATGAAGGATGCAAGTGTGAAGGTTTGAACCTTTCACTTCCTTTCACTTCCATGTTTAAAGAATAAGTTTTTAACCATTGAATCACTATTTAAATGAATAATATTTGTTTATCATCACATATTATTATTCACATTTTTTTTACCCTAGGTTATTTTTGGCAATTCATGGTTACTTTTAACAATTTTTGGTTATTCTACCATAAGATATTTTAAATTATTCTATCATACGCCGTTATTGATTATTCTATGTTATTTCACCATATGTTATTGTTGGTTATTGTAGGTTATATTACCATAAGCTATTGGTGGTTATTGATAGTTATTATATTAATGGCTATTTTATTGGTGGCTATTGGTGGTTATTCTATTTGTGGTTATCAGTGTATATTCGTGACTATTCATGACTATTTTATTGGCGCCTATTGGTGATTATTCTATTTGTGATTATTAATGAATATTTGTGACTATTCATGACTATTTTATTGGTGCCTATTGGTGATTATTAATGAATATTTGTGACTATTCATGATTATTTTATTGGTGCTTATTGGTGATTATTCTATTTGTGATTATTAATGAATGTTTATGACTATTCATGACTATTTTAATGGTGTTTATTAATGCTTATTCTATTTGTGGCTATTAATAACTATTTTATTATAAGTTATTGGTGGTTATTCTCAACTATATTATCATAGGTTATTGATGGCTATTCTATTGTAAGCTATTGATGATTATTTTAAGTTATATTATCATAGGCTATTTGTGGTTATTTTAGTGTAAGTTATTATTGGCTATTCTAAGCTATATTATCATAGGCTATTGGTGGCTATTTTATTGTAAGTTATTGTTAGTTTTTTTAAGGTATATTATCATTGGATATTGGTGGCTATTTTATTGCAGGTTATTTTATAATATTTTAGGTTATATTACCATAGGCTATTAGTGGTTATTTTAGGTTACTTTACCATTGGTTATTATTGGTTATTCTATTGGAAGCTATTGTTGGTCATTTTAAATTATTTTACCATTGGCTGTTATTGGATATTGTATCATAAGTTATTAGTGGTTATTATTGACTATTCTATCGTGGGCTATTACTAATTATTTTATTCTAGGTTATTTTTTATTATTTAAAAATATTTTGTTAAACATTAATATTGGTTATTCAAAGTTATTTTACTATGTAAATATTTTAAATTATTATTTATTAGTGTAAATTAGTCTACCTTAGGTTATTCCACCTTAAATTATTATATGATATTTTATCATGTCATTATATTTTATTTCCAATTATTTTAAGTTTTTATACCTTATGATAAAATAAAATAAAATAATTTAAAATAAAATAACTTAAAGTAAAAAACCTATAATAAACTATGATACTTTAAGGTAGAATAACCTATAATATTTTAGAATATAACTTAGGGTATAAATTAGAATAACTAAGGTAGCCTAAAATAACATAGGATATATCATAAAATAACCTAGGATAATACTTCTAAATCATGTGCACATAATATCATAATATAACAAATTGTTAGGAACCAACTCTAAAACATAATATAATTTTTAAAAAACCTTTACAACAAGACACCAACCTTCAAAAGAAATTTATTTATTTAAACTAATTAACAAGGCCAATAATAGAAGATTACATACCACAAAACCAAATTGGGTAAATGCAAGGTATGATAGTTCATTTTTGTGATAAAATTGTGTTTTTTTGGGGCACCTTTTGCCCAAACGTGTATGATGATTAATATGTCCTTGAATATACTAATTGGAATTTGAATATAAACTAATAACTTTATTATGGACTTTTTTTCAAATTTTTTTTTTGATAAATTTTGTTTTCACTAATAATAATGGACTTTTGAAATTCAAAAATATGGAGCAGTGATCTAGCTACAACATTAAAAAATGGATAATTTGTATTGATTTTCATTATAAATTATTGTAAGTGACTTAATATGTGTTGTAATATGAAATGATAATTTATATCAAGAGTCCTTTCCTTGTTAATTTTAACCAAACCATAATTTGGGACTTTTGAATGGTCATAAGTCCATATTAGTCATATTTTTTGTTTGTGTTTTAAAATTTCCCCCAAAAACATATTTTTTGAAAGTTTTACTCGGGCATTGTTCATATGAATTTTGTGGGTTTTCCTTTTAGGACTACAAAATTGAAAAATGACGTTAATGTCTTTTCATGTAAATGTTAACCTAGGTTTGTGAACATTCATAGGTGGGCAAACATTTATTAATTAAATATTACAATAATGACATCTAAGAAAATAACAATCATGTCCATTTGAACATTTTTTATGGACTTATATGGAATGTAAATTCTACCATTTTTGAGCCATTGTACCATCCAATCACCCAACTACATAATTTCTTTGAAAAGGCAATGTGAAAGACCTATGTTAATAGAACAAAATTCACTATTAGTTGGATAGGCATGGACATTTGTGATAACTACCTATATTGTTTCTACTTCTTGTTGTAAGTAATGTTTTTTCATTGTTTTCATTTTGCCCCTTCAACAAATTCCACACATTATCAAACCATTTTTGCATTATGTATTCATGTTGTTTTAATAAAATGAATAATTGTGCATGTACCTCCCACACCTTGCAACTTACATTTACACAATAAGGTGAAAGCACATTAAGTGTGAACCACTTTTCACCCAAAAAGGTGATGTATATTGAATATTATAATACATAATAAGCTACAATCTTGATGGTATCCTTTGGCTATCCTAAACACAAGCAACAAACTTACATATTTGCATGACAACATTTTGAAACTCAAGTTCATTTTGAGTCAAAATTAATCTTGATCCATCAGTTAGATGAAGAGGATTGGATATATAAAACTAATGTACATACAATATATAACTTATATTTTTTCAATGGCCATAGGGCTTCATGTTTGTGGTTCATGAAACATTACCAAACAAAATAAAATTGAAAAAATAATGCAATGCCCATCTATAAAATCTCCTCAAATTTGACAGGGTAGTGGTATATATATATAGTATGCATTTATTATTAAAAAAATGAAAAAAACACACATTTTTGGAATGAAATTTCATCCAAAGACTTTAAATCTCTAAATGGTCCTAAATTTAATTCATGTATATCAATATCATACACCATAAAAATAATTCACCTAGGAATTCCATTCACAACCCTAGTTTTAAAATGTATATGCAATTTTTTCATTGTTTGTTGGATTTTTTAATAAAAATTGATTGGATTAAATTAAGATAAGCAAATATACTTTTAAAAAGAAAAAAAATCCAAGATGTGATGTCCATACATTATCAAAAAAATAAATTACATTAAGATTATACTTGTGATTACATTTTTGGGGGGCTTAGTGTGCTTTCACCCAACATGCCCAACAATTAAGTACATATTTTGAAAAAAATCCAACCTCTATTTCCAACACAAATATAAGCCCAATCCTTCTACACAACTTTAAAACAATGTATTATATCGACAACAAATAGGATTACCTAATATGATTAAGCAAATAACTCATGAAGTTTCCAAATTTGATCTTAGAAGACACATGCATATTTTAATACAACATAGGTCTCAGTAACCAAAAAAAGGTAATTAAATATTAAAATTCAAGTTCTTATCATGTTTAGCTTATTTTCAGTTCTTCACCCTCACTTCTTGAGCATGAATATGACAAAAAATTGGGGACTTGTGATTTCCAAAATTGGAATGACCATGCATAATCATTTAATAGTAATCCTTCCAAGTTGGGAAAGTTGGCACAAATGAATGTTAAAGTCTCACAATACATGTTGTACATGAGTGCACTACCCACTACACAATAATGAGTTGTGCATGCATCAAATTTTGTGTTGCATGGACCAAACAAGGGGAAAATATATATGATTCATGAGGCTAACAAAAGACATGGCACCATGCTTAATGTGGCCCCATTTTTTATAATAGTGTTTACCAATGACAACAATTCTTGGCTCAAAGGTGTTTCCCCAATCGTTGTTCAAGCTAGCCACACCAATGTCAACAAATATTGGTTTCTCACAACATGCCACATAAATTCACACCCCTTTTCATTACTTAGAACTACATTCATAAAAAATTGTCCCTAATTTATAACAATAATACAATTTCACCTCCATTGCATGTATGTTCCCAATCACCTTCATCATTGGCCTCTTCAATGATAGCTTCAATGTATGAAAGGTTCAAAGGAACAACAAAATGCATCCATCAATCTTCAACATGGTGTAAAGATATGAAATTCTCATCATCTTCATCAAGACAAAATGCACAAAAGAAAAAAAAAGTCCCTAATGGCCAATTTTGTTGGGTCCCTTCTAGAGAAAAACACCATGTGATGGACCTTTTGTGTTGTTGTTAAGGTTTTTGCTACCCATTAATTATCACAATTCATGTCACCCACTTCGATGTGCCAAAAAACTCATTTAAAAGGTGAATTTGAGGCACCCAAATAGGAACATATAGCACAATCAATTTTGGTTGCCTAAAGAAAATGAACATCTTTTTCATTTTACATTGGATGAATGTGTGCATTCAACTGCTCTTCCTAGATGCCCACTTTACCACGACATTTGCCCCATGTCACTTTCTTCCTTCCCATGACCAATTCCAAAAAAAAACCATGACATCCCACAACCCCTTATAATCTATGAGTACCAAAAGACAAGATAAAAATATAAGGAGGATTGGAATTGACATGCACATCCATTAAACCACATATAATGTTGTGTTGGTGTAAAGTCAATATTTATCATGTAGTTCCAATGCAAAGTAAATAATATTACACAAAAGAGGTGTCATGTTTATCATCATCTAAAGTATATAAATGGATTTCTTTCAATAGCGTGGTTTTTGTTTTCTTAGGATTAACATCTAGATTTACCCATTAACACGAACCAAGATTGTGATACTTGAAGAGTGCCAATGGACATGTTGCATTTCATTTGAGTCCACAAATGTGTAATTTTTAACAAAATCTATGACATTCAACACTAAATCCTTGAGTAGTGAACACAATGATTCCTTAAACTAATAGTCTTGCCATTATGTTACATATTTGTGGGTTTAAAAAAAAAGTGAAGTCTTAACACATTTTTTTGAAAAACCTCAAAAATACCTTAAGGGTGTTGCAAATGCATTTGACTTTGTTGCACACACGGTTTTTGTCCATTCTTGACACCCTTGTTGTTGTGACCTTGTCAAGCTACCTCCAATTTTTTTTTTAAATCATCTTCATTATCATGGTTTAAGTTGTCTTCATCTGGGCATAAAAACAAGAAGTTTGGTCCACACAATTCACAAGTCCCCATTAGGTAGTTGCAATTGTACCACTCTTAAAATTCATCTTTTGGGAATACACATGATTGCACAATGGTTGTAATCCTTTTGTGAACAATTGATGTAGCTCCACAATTTTCAATCCATCCATATATGGACATCTATAAACTTCACAATCACACTTAGAATCATAATGGATTATTCATGTTGTTGTCTTCATATTGCTCAAACTAAATGGCACATCTCTTCCATTTGGGAATGGTAAATATAACATGTGTTTTTTTCCTTCATGCATAGGTGACATAGAAAGGTTTCAATCTCTCAAACATTTATTGTGAAATTTCAACATTTGGATGCACACCCTTGAAATGAAGGGAAAATAAATTCTTCAAACTAAATTAAATACATTTCCAAGTAAGAAACCACATTATGCATTTTTTGACCCAAAAAACTTGAAAAGGAAACAATACTAAATGCAAATGAATAATTATAGTTGAATAGATCAATGGACTTCCTACATTCTTAACTCCAAATAATCCAATCAAAGCCAACATTGTTGTACATTAATGAATTTGTACATGAATGGTTCCAAAAAATCTAGTCAAAATGCTAGAAAAAAATTTGAAAATGAAAACAATTTAGATAATGTAGATCGCCATCTATAGTCAAACATTAATGGACTTGGCACCTTTTGTACTCCAATTCATGGACAATCAAAATGTTAGTTGAACATTACTAAAAACTCATAATGACATAATCATCACTACATTGTTTACTAAATTTCATGTGCACTTTTCACAAGACTCCAATATGTGTACATGTGCAAAAGTCTTTTTTCACATATTCCAAAAAAATAGTTGTGAAAGTCATTAGTATTTTATAACTTTTGGCTAACCAACATGCAATTTCTAAACTATCAACAACATGTTACTAAAATATTCGACAAGGCTTATCAAAGGATCAACAAGGGATGAACCTTGGTTAGTTGAAATATTTAAAAAAGGCTTGAAGTATTCTAAAAGGCTTCTTAAAAAAAGGTGCAAGTATTCAACAAGTTTCGAATTGTGATTAGAAGTATTTAATACTTGCATAGAAGGAAAGTTAGAAGTATTTGATCAAGCATGAAAGAAGGCTAGGAGTATCCAAAATGAAAAAGCCTAGAAATATTCAATAAAATAAATCAAAGGAAAGTGTATTACGTAAGGCGTGAAAGAAGGTTGGAATTTAAGAAGGTTTGAAGTGTGTGTAAGTATTTAAATAATTTTCAAACATTTAAATTTTGGGTTGAAGTAATACTCAAAATATTCAATAACACTTGAAGTCCACCTTTAGTTAAAAGGGACATGTCCATTAGTAAAAAAGGACCAATTAGTCAAGTTGGACCATTCAAAAAACCAAGAATTCCAATAATTTGAAGTCATGTCACCACAAGGGACATTGTAATCAGCCTTTGATACCTAGCTACATTCATGCCATGCCTAAGGATTACAAGATGTTCGAGACTTTGTCTACATGACCCTGTCTTCATATGTATAGAAAGCAATGGGTTGTGGTTGCTTGAGAATTATTGGTTATTTATATTAAACTATGTAGGGGTTTACACAATTAAGCTACTTTAGAGCTCACTTGGAGGGGTCAACCTATGGGTTACATAAAGGCTAATTAAATTAAGTTACCAAGGGATTGCTTAAGCTACCTATAGGCCTATTTAGGGGCTACTTAAGCTATGTTTCCATTTGCAATATCTATGATGCCATGTGAGTCCAACATTAGATAATTAATGACCTATAGTTGCAACATTCATTTAATAGTTGCATGTGTTGTGTTGTGTTGTGTTGTATTCATGTGTTAAGGTTCTATTTTATATTTCTTCGCTTGAAAATGCAAACATTCACATTAGTCACACAATGGGCTAGACTAATTGTTGTTGTCACTTGTCGTGATTATATTGGTCACAATAATGCATATTTGGGTTTTGCATTTTTTCTTGTGATACCACATGTTATTTTATTATTTGATAACTAGGGATTTGTAATTACAACATTCATATAATAATTACACTTATTGTGTTATGTCACATTCATGTGTCATGTTTTTATTTTATATTTTTTCATTCGCAGATATAAACATTCACTATTAGTTGTGCAATGGAGACTAGTTATCATTATCACTTGTTCTAATTCTATTGGGCACAACAACATATCTTTGGGTTTTGTGACTTTTCTTGCTATATCATGTGTGAATATATTATTTGATAATTAAGGACCTATAGTTGCAACTTTCATATATATAATAGTCACATGTATTGTGTTTTGTTGCACCTATGAATCACGATGTTGACTATAGTTGCAACATCTTGTTGTCACATGGCATGTTGTGTCATCATGGAAGGAGATTAAATTGTAAGTTGCAAAAATCAATCGTACTTTCAACTAATTAATAAATTTTTTAAAATAAAAATTAGTATCATGGATCATGATGTTGATTATGGTTGCAATATGTCATTGCCACATGGCATGCCATGTCATCATCATGGGAGATTGAGTTTTTAGTCACAAAGTTCAATGATAATTTGAACTAACTAATTCCACGTCACAAATATATATTATTACAAATTCAAAAATAATGGAATATTTTACCTCAAAAATCATAAATTGTCATATTAATGATCATTGCAAAACCATGATGCCACATGGCATGTTAATGTCCTTTGACACTACTAAGTGATTTATGGGACTAAATAATTATAAATGTAGTTGAAAAATATAACAATCACTTTTGGGTCTAATTGAAAAGGACACATCCTCTCTTTATGAATTTATCTTTAAACTTTCTTTTTTTCTATTCCTACCTTCCACGACTTTCCAATTATAACACCTTTCCTTCTTTCTAATATATATTTTATGCCTCCTATTTTCCTCTTTGTTTTGTTTTTGTAGATTTTGGCTCACCTTTTCTTCACCTACTTTAGCAATTTTTCAATCACCTTTTTTTGGAAAATATTCATTTTATTTCTATTTTTCTACTTTTAAATGTTTTCCTCTCTTATTCACAACCCTAATTTATAATAAAAAAATTCAAGAATGTGAAAGGAAAAAATAACTTCTTGAAAGTTGTTTTCGATGAAAGCACATTACAGTGACCTCTTTTGGGGTGCACATTATATTACTTTCCAAAGGTGTGCATGTTTGAATGTATCCCACCTCGCACTTTTGAACAAAAATCACAATATTTTTTCATATCATGTTAGATTATAACCTAGGCAATATATTAAAATATATATTATTTCATTTCATTTTATAAAGTGGGAGATTGGTGTATATTTGTAGAAACAAATGTAATGTATATGTGCACTCAAAAACACAAATATACACCCAAAAAAATTTAAATGATTTTTAATCTTTATAAAAGCTCAAAGTATATTGAACCATGTTTGGATAACATGTGATTAATTTGAAAATTTCCATTTCAAAAAATGAGTTTTTTCAGCAAAGAAGCAATAGACGTGTGATAAATTGAAAATTTAATAAGTAATCACATTCACATGGAAGATGACAAACATAGCTAGATGGGTCATTTTCTTAATTCCATTAAAATTGATTATATTAATGCCTAATGAAGCCTTAAAATTAGTGTAGTCAAAACAAGACATTGACCTTATTATACCAATGTATATTATAAATATACTCATGGATCCTTCAATATAAATAATGAAATTTGTTATTTTAAAAATAATAATTGTAGAGCTCAAAAACCAAAATTGATACCCAAAATTAAATGTACCATACTTTTGGAACAATTATACTAGACCCAAAAGTGTCCCAAAGGGGGTCACTGTAGTGTGCTTTCACCTTTTTGGGTGAAAAGGTATGAATTTTTATCCCACACGAGAATTGTAATCATTGGTGCCCCACCTCCCCCCCCTTGGAAATGATATATATGACCTTTTACTACTAAAGGGGTACAACCTTTTTCAAACTATCATTATGACTTTTGGTGATGTACCCATTTGATAGTTGACATGGATTTTTTTTTCCATCCATTTGAACTTATTTTCATCCTTGTCCACATTCATACCTTCCTCTTTTCTTATTCCAATGGTGTGTTGCCCTAATTCCTCTTGAATCCTATCCCATACCTTCCACTCAAGTCTAAGCTTGACCTAACTTTTAAGTCTTTTATCACCCTACCTAGGGCTACCTACTTGAATTAATTTCATCTTCATTTGGTTTCACATTGGATGTTTTTAATGTGTCATTGTCTTGGAATTCAAAATGAATTTTTCATAAATTCATGAAAATTGGTATGTTTCTTTCAATTGGGGGGGGGTGCACCTTGCATTTCTTTCATTAAATGTGTTCCATCCCAAAGGATGAAGGGAATCAAGAGGGAACAAGAATGTCAATGTTGAACAATTGTTACTTGTTATTAAGAAAGAAATATTGTATGTGATGAAGGCCAAATCATCTTCACTTAAACTTCCTTAGATATTTCTTACAACCTTTGGGAACCATAAAATGTAGTCCCCAAGCTTGAAAGATTTTGAATGATAGTGGTTTTGCTACAACAAAATCATATTCCATTGTTGAATCCTAATGGTTCCAACCATTTCATGTTTAGTTTCATTTAAATTTTCTAATTTTGAAATGTGATTAGTCAACACCCTCACATAATCATTGACAGTAATATTGTTTGATGTGCCAATAAGGATGAAATATTATGTGGGCATGAGTGGATGAAAGCCTTCCCAACTAAAATGGTGTCTCTTGTGGTGACTTTGTAGGTTGTATGATAGGTGTATCAAACAATGTTCAAATGTTCATTTCAATTTGTTTTTTGGGTTGACCAATTTGGTCAACATGGTCCCAATTACTTTATTAGTGGATTCAACCTTTCCATCTTAAGGATAATATTTTGTAGAAGTAGTATGTTGGACCAAAAAATGATCCACCGTGTAAGTGATGGTGTCATTGACAAAGTGTGCTCCTTGGCCAATGACCATTATGAAAGGGTCAACACATCACCCCATGGGTTTGATGGGACCAACAAAATCTAAACCCATTTGGTAAATGGTTATGACAATAACATGGTAAATAATTTGTTGTGGTAAATAATTTAGTTAAATGTTATTCTTCATTATTTTTTTGTTTTTTGAAATTCATCACAATATTTGTAAAAATGCACGGTATCTTTGTGAAGAATGGGCCACCAATATTACATCCATAATATTCTTGATTATAATGTTTGGAAAAAAATGACCACAACCCTTTCATTTGTGTGACTTAATGAGGATGATAGTTACTTCCTTTGGTCTAAGCAATGACACGGTATCATGTCATGCCTAACATAATACAAATGACTATCCATTAGGGTAAATCAAAAGGCTTTCAAAACAATGCACTTCTAATAATTGAAAGGGTAGTTATCAAGGAAGGTACTTATGAGATGGTAATTCCTAACCTTTTGTAACCAATTGTCTACATAGAAAAAAAAAGGTTTGTAAGACTACTAACCTTATAGTTTGAAAAATAGGACTTGGATAAAAATTGCTAGGTAAAATCCTCAATGATCACAAGGGAGAACTTCAAGGATTGCCATGGAGAAGGCTCCCAACACAAAGTCAAGAGAATAAAAATAATTGGAAGCAACTTGGAATTTCCAACTGTCCATGGAAATAGCAAGAAGGAACACAAGTATTTATACCTTTGAAAGCTGCTAGTCCAATAAACTAATACCTTTTAAAAAAAAATTCCTTGCATTTGTTGAACTATTGCCTTCAACCAAACAACCTATAGATTATTCCTAACATCCTAATGTAGCTACCTTCCAACAAGCTACAACATTCGAAAAAACAAGTAACCAAAAAAAACTAATATGAGAGCTACAATATTCTACATCAAACTACAATAAATTATTATAATTCTAGAAGGTAAGGCAAGAGAGAAAGAAAAGAAAAGAAAATAAGACACAACAAGTCCCACAATTTTCACACATGTTTTTTCATTACATTTTTTTCTTCATACAATACATTTTTCCTCCATTCCTCCAAAGTTCTCCTTACAAGACTAATGGGAATCCATCTTCTAATCCCCTTCTTCCATAAATTGCACAAGGTTCACATTTTGCCCACAAAATTAGGCCCTTCATCATAATCATTTCACAAATCCTTTATAGTCAATTGATGAACAAATACCAATTACCCATTCCCATGGGCTAACTAACCTAATGGCTTCATCTTCAAAATAAATTAAAAGACATTCAATATTTTTATCACTGATAACTATCTAATTACCATGATGCCCATAGGACTAGGTAGTCTAGACAAATTTTCTACCCTTATCATTATCCCCCCTCTACCCAAGATTATGTCCTTATAATCTAGCCTATGTGGTTTTGGAGTCAAACGATTGACAATTATCCAAGAAGGAAAACAATAACCCTACTATTTAGTGTTACAAATTTAGACATTATTCTTAAGGTTGTGGGCATTGAAAATTTTGGGTCATCTTGTATGATGTGTTTTGGAAAACTGCCTTATGAACTACTCAAAGGGTGGTGAAACTCCTCATCAACCTAGAACTATGGGAAGGTTTGATGGTAGGCTATAAGATGATGATGATAGGTGGCTTCATTCACTGATGTGGGAGGAGGAATTGCATCCAAAAAAACTTTTAGCTCTCTCCTTTTAATTCATTCCACCTAGCCTTTCTCTTGCAAACCTTATGCCTTTATGTTATTGTCTCTAGCTTTAGCATCATGTGCTCCTTGTAAAGGGTGGAGTAGTGAGCCAATTTTGTTACTATATTGCCCTCATGGCCCTATGTTTCCACTTGGCCACCTAAATTTGTAACTCAATATTTATTGCCCCTTTATTCATTTTAGCCTCTGACTTGGATGGTTATTTAGGCCTTCTATGTAGGTCCAATCTTGTTAGAAGAACAACTATTTTAATGATTGGTCCCTCCCTCACATTACTAGTTCTTGAAAGTAAGTACCTCTTCACTAAGTTCTTCTAATCTTCCCATCTAAGTTTCCTTGTCCTACTATGCCATGTCCTCAAGAGTGGTTGCCTTGTAGTTCAAATTGAGGCACTTTTCAATTTGCACATGAATTACCTCCTACTAATGGTCATTATTAGCTTCCAAGTCCTTAGCCTTGTCTTTCAACAATTTTATTTCGTTATTTATGTGTTTTAATAGCACCATTACATTTTTCGTCTCTTGTAGTTGATGGTTAAGCTTTTAGACCACTTCCTTCTCCTCATTGAGTTCTTTCTTTAAGGTAATAATATTTAAAAAGTAATGGTTGGACAATAGTTCAACCAATTATTGCCCCCTCATAGCAATTGCCTTCCCACTCCTTTAAGCCTCCAATTGACCTAGTACTAGATCCTTAACATTGCCACCTTTCTTTCAATCCATTGTAGTAGGTCCTTTAAAGAATCGATCTCTTCCATTGTTGTGGCTATTTGTTGTTTAAATTACCCAAAGTTAGGGGAGATTTTATCTACCTAATCAGTCATAATAATGGTTGCATTTTCCACTAGCAATTTAACATGCACTGAACGTTAAGAAGGTGTAGGTGAACATTATTTGTAAGGTGAAAGCATGGTAAAATATACCAATTAAGGATCCCTACTAACAAATAAAAATAGATTTGGAATCTTTTGCATTTTAGGCATTTTAGTCATGTCATAAATTTTGGGGTGTATTCATCATATTAAATAAACCATATATGATCATTCTTAACGTATATCATTATTGTCATTAATTTTTTTATTTATTGAAAGTTTATTACTTTAGTTGATATTGCACACTTTTCAAGTCAAACAATTTTAATGATATGTTACTAATGTTTGAACCATTATGCACCTTGATACACATTTTTTGAAATTTGAATTTTTGGATTTATTGATAATGTGAAGCCCCTCAAAAGTAAGTTTTCCATAAACTCATATTTGGCATCCAAAACATGTTTTTTGATATGATACTAAAGTGCATTGCATGTGCTTGATTCATTAAATCATGCTCCAAACCCTTTCAAAATGCAACATATGAGTGAAATTTCCAAATTAAATTTTTTTTGACCTACTTTCAATTTATTATCTCACAACAAGACAAAATGGCAAATTTTGCAAAATATATTGAAAATAAGTATTTAAAAAGGTTGATAGAACTTTTGAAACTTTCAAAAATTTCAACATATCACATTTGATGCCCTCATGTAGTTCAAAAGGAAAATCTTTTAAGGAATTACCTACTTTTTAATCTACTTATCACAAATTTGTGTTTTTTTACTCATGAGGACTACTTTTTGGGTATACTTTAGCATGCTTTCACCTTGTATCTCTTATTGGCTTCCGTCCCTCCTCTTATTTTGGCCATAGAACCTTCTTCCACTAGTTGTGTGTTGGTTTGGTGAGTGTATGGGAGAATGAGCCTAATGTCCATTTAGCCTTGCCTCCCAATCTAGTTCTATTACATGCATAGAGGGAAAATAAGTTGGAACAACTGATTCAACTTTTAAAGCCATTAGAAATTAGGGTTGAGAAGGGATAGGAGAATGGGGGTATTTTCCATGAATACCTTTTCTACAATTACATGTGGAGAACAAATGATGGTAGGTGCGTTCCTTCCAACCTCCATCTTTTGCAAAAAAAAATTCAAGTGATTTTGCAATTGGATCTATTTGAATGGACCTCCGTCATTGGTAGGTTCCTCTAAATTCTAATATTGGCTACCGTCTTCGAAGTTGGATGTTGCCTTGCATTACCTTTTCTTTCATGGGGATGGGCCATCAATGCCTCTGAATCGTTGTTGATGTGGTGGACATAATATCTTTAGGGACAGGAAACCTTCATGGTGAGGGTTCTTGATGTGCTTCGATGGTTGAACTTGTTTACTATCAACTTCGACCTTTAATGAAATTACCTCTCATGATACATGTTGGGTAGAAGATGATCGTGAACCTTCACCCTTTTAGTAGGCCCTAATGAAAGTAGGCAAAGGTGCGGTTTAAGGTGGGTTTGGATTCCTTGACCCTTTTTTTCCTTTTTGCTTACCTCCCTTTCAATAGATGGTCATCTATTCGTAGGGGATACCAAGGTAAGCCTTCAATACTTGGTTACCTTCCCACCCATAACCAACTCATGCAATTGTTCCAAATCCTTATCCACATAAACTACATTTTCGTCCTTGGTACATAAAGCAATGGGGACAAGGTTTCCATGCATAAGGGGATGTATCAAGCATCATCCTTCTCGTTGAGCCCAAGTTTTGTTCTATGTACTAACCAAAAGGTGTTATCCCTCTAAGGGAAACTAGTGTTGCAATATTAAATCCACCACCTAGGCCATTTCTAAGGTTGCGGGCCTTTTACTGTTTGATAGCTCCACTTCTCCATGTTGGGTTTCAAACCTTAAAACACCACTCCCACCCAATTGATGTTGTATTTAGTTTCCACTTGAACTACCATAAACACCATGGTCTTGCTACAATAGGTGTGATGGTTCTTGAGTTGGACATTCTAAAGGACTATCCAATTCAACATGGGTACGATCATTCATCTTGGCAACAAACTAGCCCTCCTTATTGGGTTTTATCTAGTGTTAGGCGGGTCTTAGTTTTTTTAGAGACTCACTAGGTTCAAGTTTTAGGAGGTTTTTTGATACTTGACTTGATTATTTTTTTTAAAAATTTACAATAGACTTGGGGAGGGTTTCAAAAATTTGATTTTTTTTGGTTGGGTTTCAAAATATCAGTTTTTAGACAATTCATACCAACCGATTTTTAAAGGTTATTTTTAGACAACGAGTATCAAAAGTTCTTTTATTTCATAAATTGCATTATTTTGTCAAAAAAATTGAATCAATTTTGCAAAAAAATACCCCATAGTTCATATCATTCAAAAGAACCTTGAAATCCTTTTAACTTCGCTTCAAAATCTAAATCCTTTTCAATTAGCTTTGCCAAATTGGAAAGTGGTTTACAATCAATTCTAGGATCATTTGGCTAGTTTTTGCTCATAAATATCAATCTCTTTGAACTTTGGGATTGTAAACATCTTTTCAAGTTTATAAGTATCCATGCTAAAAAAAAATCCTTTCAATTTCAACTTGTGACCCAACAATCCCTAGGATTTGGCAAACCAAAAAAAAAATTTAGTAGGAAACATGGCTTCATGTTTTGCCCACCATTGAAAAGGGCATTCGATTTCCTTGGAATCAATTTAATAACGTCTAAAAATCAACATTTCCCTTCTGACAAGTTTTATTATTGGTTCACTTGTGTTAGGAGTTTGTTCAAAAATATCTAGATCAGAATTTACATCTATTGTTTGATATGCACAACCAATTTCAGATTTTACCATTGGGTGTAATAATGATAACATTTTGAAAAGCATGAGGTATAATTATCACTTATCATATTATTCAACAATGCTCACCCTTTTTTCATATCCAAGAAAAGAAGATATTGAACAAAGGCTTTTAAACCTAAGGTCTAAAATTAAATGTAGCATCTTCTGAAATGTTTTCTTCAAATCTTTTTTAAAAAAAAAAGAATGTTCCATAACACCATAAACTTCTTTCTTAATATTGGTAGCAAACAAAGTTAACTCAAAGCTAATTCTAGAATCATCATCAATCAAATTAACTTGGGTAGGTGGGTTTGTAACTTATTCCCACCATTTCAAACACATGGTAATGGTAGACTATAATGCCTTGGATAGTAACCAATGGTTACTATACTTGTTCAAAACACATGCACTCACAAGATGAGAAAGGCAATCAATAATTATTTGAAAAATATGCCAAGTAAAAAAGAGGGTACCTTGCCACTAATTGTGACAATATTCTACCTATTGTAATAAATGATAATAACATCCTTGAATTGCAAGGCCTTTTGGAACATAATGATTTTACTAGTGAACTTGCAACAATAACACAAATGTTAAATATGCAAAAAGTAACATAATTGAATATAAAAAGACTCAAATCAGAAAAGGAAAAAAATGTAAAAGATAAAAAATTCACATGGTTTTCATTAGAATATCCAATTTTATGAGGTGAATGTTTGAATTTAAGCATGCCTTGTTCAATTCCTATTTACCCTTCCCTAACTTTTAAAGCCAAGTTATACATTTTTGTAGGTCTAAATGGGTAGATTTGATAGAAATCAACCACATGTATTTGCACACCTTTTCATTAATTGTAGCATATTAACATGCATTAGAAAAAATATGGCCAAAACAAGTGCCTTGGAAACTTTCATCTAAACCTAAAACTTCACATTTGATGATTAATTTCAAATAAGTTATCATTGTTGTCAAATTTAACCCTTTGTATCTCACATATGCAATTTTTTTTTTCTCAATCCATATTGAACAAACAATTTTGTCAATTTGGTAGCCAAGGTTTAACCAATAGTTTATGTTGTTTCAAACAACCCAATAATCATTTGTAAATAGGCTCCAAATTAGATCCTAAAAAGTTAATCACAAGAGCAAAAATATCATGTGCCCTATTAGACATCCATAATTAAAAACTTGTTGTTGTAGATATACAATCTCCCAATTTTGGCAAAACATACACTTGTTTCGTTTTCTCCACCAATTTAAGTAATGTTTCATGAGAAAATTGTTTTCCAAAAAGTAAGACAACTTGAGAACATAGATGTAAAATTGGACACTTGAAGCAATACTTTCCACAAACTACAATGGCAATTGATTTTTCACAATTAGAAAACTAAGGTCCTGCAAAAAGTTTTTATGCTACTCATCATCCTTTTTAAAAGGATTGTTGCTAGAAAAAACTTAGACATTATTCTTCCTAAAACATCCATTCTTCTTTTTACACACAATGTGAAAATGTGGTAAATATAACTTGGTCTTTTGAATTAGAGTACATCATTTTTTTAGTCATGGACAAACTTTAATTCAAAAGACCAAGTCATATTTACCACATTTTTGCATTGTGGCAAGTTGTCTTTCAATTGGTCCTTTTATTATAACATTTAATTTTTGCTCAATTTTTTTGACAATTGTTGCATGGTCACTATCCACATGTTTTTTCAAAGTTGTTATACCATATGTTATAAATCCTTTTCTTTCTTTTGTGTTTTGATTAAAAACATGAACAAGATTATTGTAACAAAACAAACATTTCATGACTTGAAGATTCCTAAGATTAATTTCTTTGTCATCTTTTACATAATAAAAAACCTAACAAATTGTATTCCTATTATGACCTCTCCATATTTTTCTCTAAGCATGCAATGTTTGAAGGTTTCTTTCCATTTCGTTCCTTTCATTAAAAACAATTTTTTTTTGCCTAAGTTTGAATTGTCATTTTTTTTTCTATCTAAAAGCTAAAATTCAAATTTTCATCTTCCATATTACATTCATTTTTACCTTCATTTTGACCATCAATTATTATCACATTTTCATTTTGACTTGATTCCATTTCTTACAAGATATTAGATAGGTTGGAAGAGAAATTAAAAATAAGTATGAAATTTGCCAAAATTATGGGTCTTGGTTTTAATTTTTTAATCTAACTAAAGAACATGAAACAAAAAAACAAGAAATTACAAGATTATTGAAGGTTTAAGGTTTAACACATGAAAAAAAATGTAAAAGATGGTAAAAGATTTGAAAAAAAATGCGACAAGGTGAAAATTTGTAAATGTGTTCTTACTCCTACACATGAAAAGATATATACAAGATGTCTATTTTATTTTTCTTAAACTTAAAGAATCAGAAAACACACATTTGAAATAAAATCATAAATTGAAACTTTAAAAACAACAACAAAATGAGGAAAATAACATTTCAAAGAAAGAAAATTTAGAGAAAATAAAAAAAACCTTTTAGATTGCAATCAAAGAAGCTCAAAGAAGTTTGAAATTTCAAACTTGTAAACTTGCAAAGAAATTTCAAGGGGGAAATACCTTAAACTAAACATTTTATTTGTTTATAAGGAAAGTGAGAGAGGAGAAGAAAAAACCCTAGGGGTGGTTTTGTTTTTGTGGCACCATTGAAAACCTTTAAAAAAAAAAACCCCTACCTACCACTACCAACTACCACATTAAATGACATTTATTGACTATTAACATCCTTACCTTGCTAATTTTAAATACCTTGACAAGGTATCAAAAACAAATTTAAGTGAAAGGGTTTCAAATGGATTGTTTTCAACCCATTGAGAACCTATAAATGGGTTCCATAAAGGGCATCACCCCTAAACGATAGGTCTAGAGGTATTCAAGGCGAGAATCAATTTGAAACCTTGGCCAGTTCTCACATCTTTTTTAATACCCACCCAACACCAATTTTGTCATCTCATCCATGAGTTTTTTATAAAGTTTGCCACCCTTAATTGTGTGGGGTTTGGCTAGTGGTATCATGCCTATCACTTGGCAACATTGAAACACTTGGGAAGTCACCTCCAAATGAATTAATTATGTCAAGTTTGAATTGAGTTTTTGCAAGTTGTTATAGTTAGGTTTGTGTCAAATTTGAATGGTTTTAAAATTACTCATGGGTTTGTGTTTCTCACTTGCTTAAAATCATTTCACATTACTCACAAATTCGTGTCAAATCTAAACTGAATATTCAAAGGTCGTAATAATTAGCTATGTCAAATGTGAATTGTGTTCACATTATTCACAAGTTCATGTTTCTCATGAATTTATATTGTGTTCGCATTATTCACATATTTATGTTAAGTTTGCATTGAGTTTTCAAAAGTTTTGATAGTTAAGGTTTGTGTCAAATGTGAATTGTTTCACATTATTCACAAGTTCATGTTTCTCACAAGGCTAAGTTGTGTTCACGTTACTCATAGATTTGTGTCAAGTTTGAATCATGTTCTTAGAAGGTGCAACAATTGGGTTTATGTCATCTTTGAATCATGTTCACAAGTTGTGATAATAAAGTTTGTGTCAAGTCTACAAATTAGTCAAGTGTCAAGTTTATGGTTGAGTCATTGATTCTATATTTTGTGTATAAACCTAAATCTCTAATATCAACTTTGTCTCTCATAGTTTCTAAGGTTGAAGGTGTTTTTCATAATACTTTCACAACTTTATAAACTTACATATTCAAGTGCTTATTTTCTAGTAGGAACCCTATTATGGGCATGCCTCTCATAATCCTTGATCACAATGTTATTTATTCATTTCTTGGTCCTTTTCCATTATCCCTTTCTTGTTTCTCCCAACAATTATCATCTTTGAAATCCAAAAAATGAAGATTTTTGAATGAATCTTTTCCCACCCATGAAGTAGATCTTCACAATGTTAGAATGAAAGCACATTAAAGAAGGGGGGGGCAACTTGGGTATTTTCATGACATGTGCATAAAATGTACACCTCCATAGTATGTTGCATTTAATCTTTCGTTTCATTTTTGATGTTTGGGCTTTATATTTGATTTTCATATATATAATTCAAGGAATAAGGGGTATATTTATGTGTACCTATAGTATAATATAACCAATTAAAAAAAAAATCACACTAGGTTTTGGTTTGAATTAGGTCAACCAAAAAATGTGTGAAATGGAATTAAAAAAATTGGTTGACCTCACATTTCTTGTCATCTTTAATTTGAAAGTGATTATTTGTCAAAATTTCAATTTATCACATACTTATGGTCATTGCCATGAAAAAAACCCATTTGTGATATGATAATTATCAAACTCTTCATGTGATTCACAAACCTATTCCAATCATAAGAATCACAAGTTTTAATAAATATTACAAATTTCATAAAGATTTATAATCATTTCCATCATTTCTTGAATATATTTGCATTATTTGCTACAATGTGATGTACATTTGTTTTGTGCAAATATATCTTAACATCACATCATATGAAAATTTTAAAAGCGTAGTTTTTTGACATTTGGCTTCTTTCATGTTCTTTCAATGCTTGAAATGTGGCTTTTTGGCAACATTGACAATGGTATTCCATGCAAGTTGGCGACACCCTAATAAGGTTTAGGGTTTTGATTGGCAAATCCTAGCTGAGTACCCCAAGGTTTCTAGCTGATTGTGACCAACATAAAGACTTTCCAGTGAAAAAAAAATGATTGCCCCACTTTTTTCCTTTGTGTTGGCCTTTAAAAAAGTATAAAGCTGGCAATAATTTGCGAAAAAAAACATTGCTCCCTACAATGCCACAATTTTCACTGCACATTGTTAAATCAGCAAAAAAGTCCTTATTGCAGGTAGTACAAAAGTATTGTTTGTTTCTTTTTTCCCGGACTGCCCATTTGTGCGACCAGTATGTGTTTGGTGGTGCCCAGACACATCTTGATGCTGCCCAAATACAAATTGGGCCCATGTACATGCATAACACAGGCCCAAATTGTGTATGGGCAGCATCCATTTTTGGGGGAAAAAGAGGGACTGGTTCAAGGGCAGACATGGAAAAAAGAAGAAGAAAAGGAGCAGGCAGTACTTTTATACTAAGGACCTTTGCTGATTTAGCATCTTTCTTTCCTACCCATGAGTACTGTTCTGAGCCCTCTAAAGCTGCTGCCCCACATTCCCCTTTTACCAACAAGCAGGATTACTATGCTGCATGAAGACCTACCTATGCTAGCATATGACCTGACTAGGGATCTTTATGCTAGGGAATGTACCCTAAGAGGCAGGATGTGGGGTCCTAAGGGGCATACTCTTAGCATGTCAATATCATTCCAGTGTCAGATGAACCAACCAGTGTAGTCCTGGTATTGGGTTCTTTTGCTTTGGTATTTGGTCCTTTGTAAAGACTTTCATACAAGCCTTGGTCCTGGTACTGGGTCCAAGATTGATAGTTGACTGGTATGAGGCAAGTATATAGTATATACATGATAATGAAAATCATATAAGGCTGGTATTATTTCAGGGCCCTACTAGAGTTGTGTAAAGGCTTAAATAGTGTCTTGGGGCCCTACCAACCTAGTAGGGCTCTTGATACCAGTGTTGATATCAGGCATAGATCTATACACCAGAGAACCCTGGTCTAAAGTTTAAAGGTCGAATTTGGTATTTTAAAGTAAAGTTTTGATATGTTCTAGCCCTAAGACCAACCCAATATCAAAACCTCACACTTCCTACCCCCCTCCCCCTCCCCTGCCACATAGAAAATTTTCTCAGTACCTATTTCTTCACCGTCATCTTCTCCAAGGCTGCACAACCAAATCCAGACTCCAGAGAGAGGGGTCACATGGGGCAAGGTTTCCTCAGAAACTGACAAGTACTGGCATTTGTGTTTTTGGGAGATGTCAGGATTGCCAGTTTGGGTAGTGGACGAGACTTAGTAGAAGGTACCTGAACCCCCTACGTCGGTAATTCAGATCAGAGACACAATTTGTGACCAATATTCTCTTACACTAACGTAGAGCATCCCCACCAGTACTTAGTATATGTGACCCTGCAAAAAATATTTCTCACATCCAAGTTTAGTTATTTACTTTTTCTTTGCAACCTCACACATAAATCTGAAAAACTGGGACTGCTAATTTTGTGGGAACTACTAACAGCAAACCACCTGGACCAATCATTATGTTGACCAATCAGAAACATGGAACAGGCAGTCAGAACGTATTCATTACAATCTTCAGGTGCACAGCTTTGATGTGCCTTTCACCAGCCTCAGCAAATTGAGCACATATGCAGGAGCAAAACCAATTTCCTGACCTAAACCGGCATATTTTGAGTTTTCTTCATCTGATTTTAATGTGCAGGGTCACGTAGCGAGCCGCGGTGCGGATACTCTTAAGGGTACGTTTCCATGTCTTCATTTCACCACTATCCAACCCTAATTAATTTGGTCTGAATAAAGTATGGCAAAAGGGTTTCTACGTTCAAACTTCAAGTCACTATTTCTCAACCCACTTTGAATGAACCCACACCTGGCAGGTAATGTGAACCAGACCAAACCATCATATTTTTGCACCTGTACAACCGGTTTGTAATGTAAGCTGATTGACTGGTGGGTTGGCACCAGTATTGTTACTGGTATATAAGGAGCAACCTAGGTATATAATATTGATATGGAAGAACATACCAGTGTGGTATTACCTGAGACAATACCAGACTTATACCAGTACCTGTTTTGTATGGACATGAGATAATGCCAACCTAATGCCAGGTTTATATGAGTCTCACTACCAGGTCTATACCTAACTAATACCTGGCAAAAACCAGCCTTGGGTTAATATGGAAGTGTTATTGGACCAGGTCAATATGAAAGTGTTACTATTGATCCAACACCAGTACCAGGCTGATATGAAAGTACTCAATACCAATACCCGACACGTACGTAAAAGGGACATACCAGTACAACATGAGTGGGCACCCACCAGAATAGTGGGAAATTTGCTAGAATAGTGGACCAGTGTCCCTTTTGAATTTGTAAGCTGAAAATACCTTATCATTTTTTAGACATTCCCCACCTTCACAATGTACCAATGATGGGTGGTTAAGTATTTTACCCTAATAAATCCACATATAAATATCAGTGTAAATAAATACCTTAGTTTCATTGGTAAATATTTTTACTACCTTACATGGGTGGAAAATGTGTTGTCTTTACACTTATCCACCTAATATATATTTGAAATGTACCATTACTCATGGAAACATGATTGCTTTGAGGTAAGTAAAAAATAATATAATACTATATGCATAATTTGTGATGAAATTGTGCAAATTATGGTGAGAAATATATTTGATTATTTTTTTCAAATAAACTAATTACTTTGAACAAGATTCTTACAATATGTTTTTGGAACCCCTTTAGAATTTTATTACCATTTGTCATTACAAGAATGTCTTAAATGTATTACTAAAAAGGGTTGATTTGTTCATTCTATTTAAGTTAATTTATTTTCTAGGATGCTTTAAATTTCATATGTTCATGTTTGCAATGCCAATTGTACAATTGATTATCTTTCTCCAATTGCCAATGTGCCATACTTGTATAAATATTATAAATATTTTGATTTGCCTTATTTATTACTTATGCTTGTTAGACAATTATATAGGTTAAATGATAAAATGTGCACCCTCTCCCTCACCCTAACATGTGCTTATTCATAGGGTGAAGGATATGTTAATCATTTACCTCTCCCCTAATTGGGATTTATAATTTTTCCAATCCTTAAATATCCTTACCCTTATAATTGGATGAAAAGTTTTACAAAGTTCAAGTTGAGCACATTTGTCCTCAATCCACAACCAATTTGTTCAATACTATAAAAGTCCATGCAAAAGACAAGTGTTGGGCTCTTGAATTGTTCCACACAAAATTAAAAGCAACTAATTGCATACACTAACTATGCCTTTCATGGCAAGTTCAAATTAGTGTTGGCTGGTTATTGGAAAAAAATTGATTATCAATAAGGGTATCAATTTGATTATAAATAACTTACTCATTGGTTTTTCAATTTTTTTATAACTAGTTAAATTGATAACCACATGGTAGTGAAATTTCAAAATCTAATAACTTACTTGGATTATCAATCTCTAAACACTAATATTAAAAAAGAATAATAAATTGTTTAGTTTTTTAAAAGACCCTATTGCCAATGTATATCTAGCAAGTTAATTGGTGATTTTCAATTGGTTATTTGATAACCTACCTTTATGCATAATTGATTACTTACAATTTTTTGATAACCTACTTAACATCCATTTTTAATATTGATAACCTATGTGATCCCCAATTTTTTTAAAAAAAATACATGATGGACATTAGAAAAAGCCAATATGCAGCCAACATTGGTTCAAACTACAAACAAAAGCTTCCCTTAGTAGATTAGAACTACACATCAAGATATGTACATGCACTTCTATTAAACATGCCCATCTATCATATGCACTCACAATGCTCTAGATGTCACTCACACATTGGGTCAAGTTTAAGCAAAAAAATATTATGCCCAAATTGTACACAACTATGTAGTCTACTTGATATGGGTAGAGCCAACATAGAAAATGGCAAAAACAACAAGGTAAAGTTCATAAGGCTAGCCATAGGGAAGAGGGGGTAGAGGAGTTGGGAGTGGGGTAGTTGAAGATGGACAACAAATACCTTTGTTCATGGAGCTAGGTATTAGGCCAAGTGTCCATGATATACCACTCACCAATTATTTGTACTACTTCCCACGTAGATAATTAGGGTTTTTAATGTAAAATAGGAGGTTATTGTACCATTGATTCTGAAAGAGATGGAAAATCATCTAAATTTATGGTAATTTTGGGATCATTAACTTGAAAAGTAGATCAAAACTTAAATAGACCGTTAACATATTGAATTGGTTTAAAGTGTTGAGAACTATATGTTATATGGAAGGGGATAGATTGAAAATCCATGCCACATTGAAACATAATGTGTTTTGATATTTTATTCCAAATGTAAATTGGCCATTATACATATTTAGCTATCGAAAATATTATAGTGAAATTTCCTCACAAACCTCCCGTACTAACATATAATGCCATTTTTGTCACATATTGATCTTCATTTGTGGCCATGCCTTGATGCAATTTTTTTTAAAACTTGGATTTAATTCTTAAATATGATGTTGGGCTTGTTTTATATTTAATAATAAAAATTGATTTAAATGCACCATGTTATTTTGTTGCAATTGCTTGAATTGAAAAATTTCTCACATTGAAAAAAATTAAATCAAAAAATTATTTGCATTAAAAAAATGACATGCACTAAAAATTTATTTTCATTAAAAATTATTTGCATGGAAAATTTTCTTATATTGGAAAATCATTTTCATTTTAAAATGATTTTCATTGAAAAAATGGCTTGCATTGAAAAATTACTTTCATTAAAAAAATACTTGCATTAAAAAATATTTTCATTGAAAAAATTGTTTGCATTGAAAAATTGTTTCACATACAAAATGTTGCATTTAAAATTAAATTTGACATTTGATGTAAATTGATGTATGAAAACTTTCCATTTCCTCTAGGAAAAAACTATGAAAATGATTATATAATAAAGGCTATTTAAACCAAAATTTTGATATAGGGAGTTTTCACATATGTAAATTATTCATATACTAAAATAAACCATAGAAAGGTCACATAATTTTTATCAAAAACTTTACTATTTAAGAAGGTTTTTGTTTATAAATTGATTCTAATTCATCAAAATCAAGCTTGTGTTTCACACTATGTTGGACATTATCACTAAGAATAATTGCTGAAGGAGCAACAAAACTTTCACCCTTTAAACCGGTTTTCACTTGTGGGATAAATTGTTGGATGTTTTCTTTAAAACCAACTAGGACCGATGTGGTTGACAATCAAAATTTACCATGAATGCAAATTGAAACGACGAGTTGAACTTGTTTTGGACAAGACAAATCTAAGAATTTAGATTTTTTCATATGCACAATTGTTTTAAACCATTTGTTCTCAATAGTTAATAACACAAGTTCATCATTAGTTGCAATGGAACGACCAAAAAAACCTAATTTTTGAACTGTTGATTTTGAACAAGCATTACAATGAACACCACCCATTGGAAAAATGATGACATCTAGCACATGACATGTTTTTTGAAATGGAGGTGCAGCAAGGTTATTATGGACAACACCCCGGTCACCTAAAAAAACACAATATGTTAAAACAAAAGGTTAAATGAAAATGAACATAAGCATAGGGAAAATGTGGAAAAAAACCCAAATCAATCAAGAAAAAAAAACATACACACACATACACATAATATGTAAATAAAGAATGAAATGCATAAGAAGTGCATAATAAAAGATGTTATAGAAATGTAATAATGCAAAAAATTAATACATAAAAAAAAGACAAAGAAAAAGATAAAAAATTAATAACAACAAAAGAAATATCAAGAAGAAGAGGTCATTTTGAGAAAAACATTATACCCCCTTCTTTCAAACCATATATATATTCATTTTTATTCATTTTGAATGATTTAAAAAGCTATGGGTGTGAAATTTAAAGCTTTAAAAGTGATATTTGAAATGCAAAAACAATAGACCAATGTATATATATCTTAAGCTTTAAAACAAAAATAGTTTTTTTTATGCTTAAACTTTACTTTTTCACCCCCTTCACTTCCACAAGCCATATTTTACTCATTTAAAAACTAATTCCAATGATTTTTGTGACGTTAGATGTGCTAGGAAAGGGCCTAAATAATCCTTTGAATGTTCAAAGGCCATCAACCAATGTGGAGAAAGTTATAAAGATTTGTTTACAAAGGTTTTTCACATACTTGTTTACCTTATCATATTAAAATGACAATATGTTCCTTCTTTAAATAAACACACTCTAAACATTTGACCCCATATTCTTTACCCAAAAAGGAATTCCATTGGACTATATAAAGATTATTTTTTCATTCTTAATAACAACATTGTGCTCTAAGTCTAATATGCAATGGAACATGGATTTTTGTTCTTTAGACAATTCTAATAACAAAAAGTCATCTCAATGTGGTTTTATTTTCTATAGGCCATTCTAGTAGAAAGATTATGTGGTCAACTAGTTCTCCCCTCCTCAAAGACTGAAAAATCAAATGGTTTTTGTTAATTTTTTTGGCATTAGATTCAAGTGGCCACTCAACTTTCCTCTTTTAAGATAGAGGACTCTCCTTGGGAAGAGGAAAATTGGGTGGCACTTAATTCTCCTTACTACCTAAAATGAAAGAAAAAAAAAGGTTCCACCCTAAACTACGAGGGACTACTTGGTGGCCATTAGGTGGGGTTTTTAAATTTTGCATGGAGACCATTTAATAGCCACCAAATGGTTTTTTTTTTTTTTTTGCTTGGAATCATTTGGACTATGAAAGACCACTTGGTGGCCACTAGGTGGTTTCTAGGAAAAAAAGGAGACCACCTAGTGGCCACCAAGTGGTCTTTAAGCAAGAAAAAAAAAACTTTTGAAACTTTGAAAATTCCCCATGGTGGCCACAATAAGGTGGTTTCAACCGTAGAATGACAAGGACCACCTGGTGGCCTTGACCCTAAACTACCTAGGGAACTACCAAGAACACCTAGTGGCCATCATGTGGTTTCCACCTTGGACTATGAGGGACCACATGATGGACAACATAAAAAAAATAGGTGAACATCTGATTTTTTTCAACATTAAAAAAAAACACTTTGAAAATTTATTTTTTAGTACATTACTTTGTTATTTTTTATTATTTTTTCTAATATAATTGATAATGTGAGATGAACATTAAGTTATGTTTGATTTTTTTTGTGTAAACTTGAAAAAAAAATTGAATGATGCAAAGGAAAGGAAAGAAATGAACTTCTTTAAATGCAAATTAAGCACTTAATAATTTGTTGTGTAGTTGAAGAAGGTGAACTTAAGTAGATTCATCAATAACCTTTTTAAAATTATGTAATGTTGTGCCCTCAAATAGCAATGTCCTTTTGATGTTGTCACAATTTTTATTAAAACCATAACACATTGGCATGCATTGTACATTTCAAAAAAATGTTCATATTTTGTTTAAAAATTGTTATTGAAAGCAACATCTTAGTCAAATTCACATTTTCCATTTGCAATCAACAATTATTTTTCACCTTTGCCCTACTCCCCTTACACTAATGATAATGACAACAATGGTAGTAGACTTTCAATCCTAATGGACCCCCAAATTCTTTAAGGGACCCAAATGTGGGTTCAAAGGTGAAACAATGAAAAAAGAATAAGATTGGGGCATGTTCCTTAACTCGTAACACTTCACGGGTAAAAGGGTATGTTGGAACTCTAGGATGGGACTAGGACAAACTCACAAGCAAAAGTTCAAGATGAGATTAACCTACATAATTAAGAAAAAAGGGTAGTTAGTGCAAGTTGAATGAAAGTGGTGTGACAAACTTAGTAAGGACAACCTCAAGCATAAGCTTTACACAACCCACAACCTTTGGGAAGAGGCACCAATCCCTTCCCTATAGTATACTTTGTGTCTTTTTGTGGGGACTACATCAAAATATCACTTTTCCCCGAGACTCACAAGTGTCCCAAAACTTTGGACGTTCATATCATTCTCAAATTAAGTTTTTTTTGAAAATTCAAAGGCAATATTTTATATCCCTTAAAAAAATCTTTCCAACGGTATATAACATGCCCAATTGAAGCTCATTTGACCCTTGCTTTCAAGGGGTTTGTGGTCGAAAATCAAATTGGGAATTTGATTTTCGCCCCTCTTTTCATCAAAACTCATGCAAATCATGTCTAAATGAACAATGCGAAGACACTTTAAACATTTATGCTTCAAAACCTTTCTAATGGTGTCATGGGGGCTTAATTTGGTGCTTATTTTCCTTTCGAACCAAGGCTCTAAACATTCACAACTCCCACATGAGTGCAACTCCCAACTAGTAGAAAAACCCCATATTTTGACTTGTTTTAGGCAACTAAAAATGTCTTTTGCGAATTTTTTTTATCAAAAATAGTCACAAAAGACACTTTTAGTCGCCTAAGACAAGTCGAAAAATGGGATTTTTCTTCTAATGCAAAGTGGGAATGCAATTGGGAGTCATTGGGCTCCATCTTTTGCACTTTCCCCCATTTGTGAAAGTGTATTTCACACTTAAATACACTCTCTTGGCCTCATGGGCCCTTGCATTCCACACTTAGTTGCAAACCCAATGTTAGGGTTTTGACAAACTCTAAATAAATTTTTTGAATTCTCTAATGGAATCCATGTGGAAAAACATGAGAACTAACTTAGGTTGGAATGCAAGGATTGATGACATAATGGTTATTGATTCAATTATAATGACAACATGCATGTCACCTTTTTCAAAACCCCTTTTGGACTTTGATTCAATGTTAAAATTTTCCTTCACAAACATGTCTTTCTATAAATGCTACTCATGCATGTTTATATGAGGCGATTTCACTCTCAAAGTGATTGTGGTTAGAGTTGCCCTATCCAACAAATCACAATGCAAATATTCATAACCTAGATCTTCCATGTTCCTATTTGCAATTCAATCAAAAGTGCTATACCTATTGAACACATTTGCCTAAAATGCAACATTTTAAATTCCGAAATCCAAATCATCCACTACAATAACTTATTTAGATTCCTTTACTGGAACAACAACCATTATGCAATTTTTAAAAAAAAAATTTACCAAAATGAATTTGACAACAAAAAAATGAAATAACATTTAGCAAAACTAACAATTGCATAAACACATTCTTGTTAAAACATACATTTGCAGAAACACAAATTTGTAAAGGAAGCAAAAAAAAAATCAACAAATGGTGAAAGTTTAAATTTAGCACATTGTTCATGTTGTGAAAAAAAATAAAAAATAAACATACAATGTTGTATTTATATGGGACAAAAGACCTAACTTAAACCCTAAACCTAACCTTAAACCTTTTTTTATTTTGTATTTATTTTAAGTAATTTTGATTATGGTAGATTTCAACTTAACAACAAAAAATCATATCCATGGTTTGGCAACAAAATTATGGTCTAATAACGAACAAGACATCAATACCATTGGCTTCTTATGAATTTTAATTATTAATTTTTAGTAACTTTGACTATGGTACATACTTACCATAAACCATGGATATTGATGATCCATGATTTGGCATCTAAATTATGGTATGATAATGAACAAGACATCAATACCCTTGGCATATTATGAATTTTAATTATGCACTTCATATTTACACCCAAACCTTAAATATCTCAACCAAAATTTGAAAGATATCAATACATAAACCTTAAAATTTTCTCCATTATTTAACCATTATTTTCATTTCCATTCGAGTATATTTATTATTATTTGTTAAACATCAACTTTTTTTTTTATCATGTACATAAAAAATTTAGACACACAAAAAGTCAAAATTGATTTTTTCCCTTTTTTTTGGTTCGATATATTAAATTTTCAATTTTAAACAGTTTTTTTTTTGGTTAAAAATTTAAAATTAAATTTCTATGTTGAAAATTTTCCATTTCCAAAAAAAAGATATTAATTTTTATATAATATTTTCTTGAAAAAAATCTTCATCAAGTCACCATATCACAAAAGAAAATATACCCACCCCCTTTCTCCAACCACCCCATCCCACACCACCCAAACAATTATTCCTTAGAAAATAAAAAAAATCCCACCTTCTCACCTTGAGAAACAACCAAACTTTTCCCTCCCATGCCACCCAAGAAACAACCCCTTGGGTCAGTCCCCATCCCAAAAAGAAACTTCTTTGGAAAGGGTGGAATTATCCCATCTTCCCATCCTCACTAAAAAAATCCCCTTTTGGAAAAGAAAAAGAAAATTCCTAGCCCTTAGTCCCCTTTTCTTAAAGCTCCACTTACAACTTTTAATTCTTTCAATCTAATTGATTATCCACTCTTTATACCCATTAAAACCCCATAATAAAAAAGAAACACATGAGAGAGGGAAAAGAAAAAACCTTAACCCTTTTGTTCTCCCTAAATTTTCACCTACAAACCCTTATTAATGAGATTTTTCTCTATGCCCATTAATTTCCTTTTTCCCAACTTCTTCAATTATAAAATCCGAAAGAACAATAGGTACATTTGAAATTTGAAAATCTATGTACAATCCTACAAGATGTATTGGTTTTGCCATAGTTTCGAGAAATCAAAATTGGCCAAGAAAAATCATTTCATTTCTCCAAGTGAAAGAAAAAACAAAATGATCTCAAAGTTTGAAAGTATTAAAAGTTGATACAAATCTTCTTTCCTAAATTTTGAACAGGTACAAACTACTCAATGTTAACAAGTATTGCAACTTATAGTGAGAATACAAATTTGTATTTAAAAAACCAGAGTTTATACATTAGAAATTTAGAAAGTAAATACGAAAAGTAAAAATTTGATGTCTTTCATGTTCTACCATCCCTCCTTTATACTCTAAGTTTGAACTTTACAATACCTCATGCAAATCACCTAAACAATAACTAGTTGATAAAACAACTTGTTCTAATCAATTGATAGAAACTAGCCAATAAAATTGTTATAAACCGTCAAAATTTTCAAAATCTGCTACATGTTTTGCTTAGTACTTGTTTTGCCAACTACCTATTTTGCAATTGTCATCGATTCAACTTGTGTCACCGATTAAGTTACTACCGATTATATTGTTGATACAAGGTCATCAACTAGCAGTTGAAATACCAATTCAAAGAGAAATCTGATTAACAACCCACTATACCCCACCCAACTTTATAAACTAGTTGTGTTTGCCCCATGCATGTTTGGTAAAACCTAGAGCCATACATGCATGTCTACTATCTTAGGGCAATAATAAAATTTTATAACATAAAAAGCAACAACAATACAAATTAATTTATCAATTAAAAATTAATTTCATTATGATTTTTGTTATTAAATCTTCATCAAAGCCTTATTGAAGGATTTAAAATAACATCAAATTAGTTTAAAACATTTATATCTCAAAAAGTAATTTTATATGAAAATTATATTTATTTAAAAATTGACTTTTAAAATTTTTAATCAATTCTTGCATAATTTTTCAAATCTGATTTTAATAAGATTTAAAGGAATTGGAGCTAATTATTTGTATGTTTATTAAAAAAAAATTCACTTAAAAAATTAGTCATATGAATTTTTTTTACATTTCATAGTGATATGAAACCTCATGATAGAGAAAGGCAAGTGACAATCCAAAAAAATAAAATGATACAGAGACATGATTAAATCAGTTACTCAACAAGTAGAAGGGTAGATTTCAAAACAACCCATCAATTGCATGGGTGCACCCAATATCTACACATGCCCATCCTTTAGCTTCGGCCAATAAGAAACTTACATGCAAACCTATAACCTTATCCATTCAGCCAACTTTTGATTCTCGGACCCCTAAACCCGCTCAGAAGGTGTTCCCACAACGCCTCTGTAGGACAGAGCAAATAAACCTGTTGCAAGTGTCACATATGTACATATGTTTCTGGTGTATGTTCTCTGACTTGTGGGTCTTGCCAACTTCCCTGTCTGTCACTGAAGAAAGTTCTCGAGGAGCTGGCTCTCCAATACAATGTAAGTACGTACAGTGACCTTTTTAGAGGTGCCTTTTATCACAGGCCTACTACTACAATGTCAGGAGGAGTCATGTCCAACGAGACAAAAACTATCAAGGGACAAAACTCGGCCACAGTGAACCAGCACCCACCAGCGCACCGTGAAGGATGGATGATAAAGTGGTCAGGAAACAGTTTTCTGTTGGGTTCCAGTTCCCTAGTTAACGATGGTGGTTAGCTCAGTTGCATTTTTTAAAAAACTACCTATTTATTAACAACCCACAAGCAGGTTGTTAGTAAGTAGGTAGTAAAAACAGCCCTCAGCTATGTATAAACCACCACCTACTTATCTAGTAGTTACCTATTTTCCTACCTATCTACCTATATATGAAACCTATTTCTTACAAAAATTGGTTACCAAGGTGAAACCACATATTAACTCCGTTGAGGTTCATCGGCAACTGAGCAATAACTGGCATCCAGTGGATGGTGCACTGGTGGGTGCTGGTTCACTGTGGCCGGCAAACTCAATAGATGATGAGTTCTTCATGTCCATGATTGCGATCCAAAAGGACAAACCCAAAGCCGACAAAGTGCATAAAATAGCTGACCAACTACATTACACTATACTTTCTGCATAAATTAGGGTATACTTTCTCTAGATGCCTGAGACTCACTAGATTCTGAATCCCATTGACAGAGCATCTCCAGCGGTGGTCACTATGTGACCCTGTAAAACAAAAATTTCACATCCAAGTTTAGTTATTTACTTTTTCCCCATCCCCACCCATCAAACTAGAACTTGAACTGCAAATAGGTGGGAGACTACTAATAGCAAACCACCTGGACAAATCATTATATTTGGCCAATCAGAGATAGGGAGTGACAGTCAGATCATATCCAATACACTCTTATCTGACAAGCCAGGTGTTAGGCTTTGATGTCCACAGCTTACGGGCCTCAGCAAACTATGCAGAACAAAAATATTTTGGCTGAGCCAAGCCCATGTGTTTTGACTTTTCTTCATCCAATGTTAATTTGCAGGGCAAATACTGAGCACTGGTGGAGTTGCTCTCACAAGATTGGTTTGCAGTTTCTACTATACACCATAATGACGTCCTTGACACTACGTTTGTATGATGCAGGAGGCACCCTATAGTATTCATTCAAATAGACAAATCCTAATTCTATCTTTTGGAATACCTTTGTGACACATGATGTCATGCTTTTCCTTAGGTTTGAAATAGGTATGTACTGAGAGACCAGTTGTACCCTTTCCTGATATTTGGGGTTGAGCATCTACTAGGACTAATTTTAAAAGCTATATTGCAGTGGACAAATACTGCTTAGGCTTTTGTAGATTTGGACCCTGTTGCTGCAAAAAGACAAGGGGCCTGCCTTTTTAATAACTAAAAGATCTCTCTCACTTCTCAACACAACAAGAAGCTTAATAAAGAAGAATGAATGTCTGGACACTCAACAAATCAACTTCAACAAATCCTAGACCGGATTGAACCAGCACCCACCAGTCTGTCCCAGCCAAGGTTTAATTTTTCAATGTGCATGCTGGTTCACCTCACCCCAAGGTTGAATGGACCCAAGGTTGAATGCTCCCAATGTTTTTAAATTTTAAGAAAGTGGACCATCTCTCTCCTCTTTATCTGATTTTTTTCATCCCACTCCTCCTTGCTCTGTGTTTTTCTCCTCACAACTTTCAAAGAATTTGTTTTGTTTTCAAGGCACATTCGTTGAGTTAGGTTAATTCCAGTGTTGGCCAATTTTTCCCAGATACCAATATGTATAATAATAGTCAAAATTCTATGTCAATTTATGTAATCGGCCCTATCTGCAACCGACGGGTGTGTACTAGGTTTATATCCTTATTCCACCTTCGTACGATCAACTATCTTAGTACAACGTTCCAGGACATGCCATATTGACAACCAGGAACATCTTTCAAATGATGATGTCTATTCATAATTAGTGTCAACATGGGGTAGAATAGGATCCTAAAAGGGACACTAAGTGTTAAAACTTTAGACTACATGTATCAAACCAGGATTTTTTTGGGGTGTATTAAAGTGAGGGAATTTCTTTTTCCCAACCAATTATTACCTTTTTTTTTAAATATGTGCATATATCAAACACCCTATATTTTCATCTAGTTTTTATATCCTATATTCATTTATCTTAAAAAATTTAGTAAGTCTAAAGTTGGAAAGGAAACCAATATTTTTCTTTTTTTTAAAAAATCATTTGCAAAGTGATCTAAAACATGCAAAAGTAGTTATTTTAAAGCCTTTTTAGTAATCCACTTTGCAACAAGTAGGGTCAACACATTTTGTGGCCAATGCAATTGTCACTACAATTTAGACACATGAAATTCTAGGATTAAACAACAGCAATTGTCAATATAACTTGTAATTTGAGATATTAAAATGTAAGTTGAGTCTTCAATCGATTCCTTGCACACAAATGAAATAATAGAAACATAAAAAGAAACCTAACCCAACAACAATTCTTATGATCTTCCAATATAACATGTTTAGTTCTTTACATGATCACAATAAAATATAAATTGATTATTCTTCACCCATTACATATATGATGGGCACAATAAAGTTATTATTATGTTTTTAACTTTTCACATCATGTTGATAACTTCAAGTTGATTCCTTGTGACCCAACACCACTATTTCACAAACCCTATGAAACGATTCACAAAGATGTATTAGCTTATAATCAATTGTTCAATAAACTAAAGAATAGACCATATCTAAGTTATGAATGGGAGATGAAAATGAAAAAGAAAAACATGGATCAAAGTAAAATTATTATGGAAGGACAAGGTTGAAAAAACTTGCCTTTTCAAATGAATCAACAACAATTAAACAAGGTTTCCATTCATAATAGGAAAAAGGATGCATAGTTTAACAAAAAAAGGGAAAATAATACAAGAGTTTCTTGAGTTAATTGCACCTACTAACAATTAACATCTAAAATGTGTATTATATATGTTATTTTTTTATTATACCATGAATTAAAATATGCCCTATATTAAAATTGTTTTAAAATAAAAACATAGCCCTATTAAAATTAATTGAATTATACATTTTATCCAACAACCAATATATGGGACCTTATATTTTTCTAATGTATTTTGTAAATTCTAAAAAGAGTGTCCCCCTTGGAATAGGATGTATTCACTTCACAAATTGACCTAATGTGAACACAAAGAAGTTCAAAGTTTAAGTAATATACAAGAGTAAAAGTTGTACGTTAACATTATATGCATTTTTGTCAAGATGTAATGCAAGAAAAGGAGATTGTGAGCTTGAATGCCTTGTGAAGGTTGTCATGAGAGTGTTGACCTCGCTTTAGACTTCAATCTATAGCTACCCTTGTAGTCCTACCTAGAGTGAAGTCATTTGGAAATTGTTGGGTGGAATAAAGTTCACTTCAATGACTTTCATTTGTTATGGGTGTGATCCAATCCCATGGGTTTTTGGTTGTGTTCGGATAATTTGTAAATTATGATGCTTGTATGTGTTATTAGTTGGGTATGTGCAATGACATGGACTTACATGACACAATGGTGACCATTAATGATGTTAGAAAACTAATTTCATGGTTTTATGGCTCATTGAAAATGACCCATAATCATGCCTTGTGAGTGGCTAAAAAAAACCATTGTGGTTTGAAAACTTAGTGTTGATAATCTAATTTCATGAACATGCAATAGTCCAATCATGATACAAAAGTCCATACTTGAAATAGAAGTTATTAGTAGTTGATTTTCTCTTAATGCTACAAATTTGACTAGGGTGTTTCATGTGTCATGTGACGTTACAAAACAATCTTTCACCAAGTCTTCACAAATGTATTTGATAAAAGGTTGAACTATATGATTGTTAACAAGACATTATTACTTGTAAAATCAACTTCTCTTTAGTTGAGAGATATTATAATGATCAAACATCTAATTTTCCAAGTTGTTTATTCATATAATATGTAAAATGGAATTTAAAAGTGAAAAAATCCACCTAATATGATGATAATTCACACATTCAATAATGAAGATATTATGATTTGTATGGTGTTGATAGTTTGTGATTTTAAGCATCAATGATATTAACACAATTTTTTTCATCATGAATCTTTGATTCACATTGGCATGAAAACAAAATACTAGGAAAAAAGAAGCCATCATCTCTTGGTTATAAAAGTATATCATAAAATTAAAAATTGAAGCATTTAAACTTGTTTAAACAAATGGGTTGGAAATGTCATAATAATACATCGTTGTTAATTTCTGAAAAATGGTATTTAAGGATTGATATGCATATTTACAACGTTAATACTTACTAGTCAACCAAATCAAATACTCAAAGTGATTATAATTTTGGAACAATGTTTGATGAAGTATCAATGAAAATTAACAACCCCCCCCCCCCACCCCCACCCCAAGAGCATGTAAGACATCTATCAACCTCATGGTTGATGCAAAGTTCATTCAACCTTGACAAATGACCAAAACATATTCTTTCATATAATAACAAAATTTTCGTGTTTGCTCTATATTTGAACATTATCTTGTCATATCCGTATTTCTATTTATGTTATGACTTTTATGTTTAAAATAATGTAATGCTTGTGCCTTAAATAATTTGGTTAATTTTTTCATAAGTCTTCTGCACATTGTCATTTAAAAATTTGGTTTCTTTAAAGACATGAAGTGATTGATTACATGCAAGAAATGCTTGTTTTTTTAAACATGCAATGAATGTAGTTTATGTTAAATCTATCAAATTCAACAATAAAACAATCAAATGTCACCCTCCTTTAACTTATGTTTTAATTTCACTATCTTATTAAATAATCACCTTCAAAACAAATTTGATAATTATGTTAAAAATTGATGGTTTCTTGTGAGGTCATTTGATTTCATCATCATTAATATCCAAACAACTTTGTCCTTTGACACATTCTTTAAACAAGCGCAAACTTTGTTTGTTTACATGTTATTGTTAATCCATCTTTAGCAATTTTCATGCCCAATAGGCAAATATGTTTTGAAATTTCATTCATTGGAATGTATGTGATATGTTGAAAGTAGATTTGATCGAAATTGAATTTTTATCGAAACTAGATTTTCCTTATTGAAACGCATTTACCAAATTTGCTCTATTGAAAATCTTGCTATTGAAACTAGATTTATTATCAATTTATACTTAGTTATATTTAGGACCGATTTTTTTGGGATAGGGTCAATTGCATGTTCCAACATTTTTTTGATTATTTTCTTGAAGGTATTTAAAGCTTTGTACCTTTGAGGACTATACACATGAATATTTTGTAAAGTAAATTAAATTTTTCTTGCCATACTTTTGTACATAAAATTTTATGTGTTGTTTTCTCTTTATATGTTGTGAGTATTTAGTTGTTTTGTTTGCAAGGTCTTCTTTCTTGTATTTGCTTTAAGTTTGTTTATGTAGAAAGTTTATGAGGCTATCATATTAAGATTTGACAGACCCTTTTTGTGTTAAAGCATTTTGCTTACCTAAAGAGAGTAAGATGATTTTTTTCTTTTACTCCCTTATTTTATTTCTTCCAAGACCCGATAGTTCACCAAGTGGCTTTAACATTTGGCGACCATATTGCGAATATTGAATCCATAATTTTAAATTCATTATCATTCTTATTTGGACAAATATTGGTTAGAGTTATTTGACTCTACTAAAACAAATTGTGGATTTATTGTTGTTGTTGTTGTTTGACAAATAAAAATAAAAAACCAAAATAAGCCGTAGATTACAACTTTTTTGTAGTCATTTACAATATGCCAATAGTTTTCACAAGGAGTATGAAGAAAATAATGGAATAGATTTTGCAATAAAGTGCTAAAGTAAGGCATACAAATAACCCAAAATGATTGGAACAACCAAAAATCTACCTAGAGGAGGCTACAACTTTTCACAATGGGGAGGAAAATGAATTGGAGGATGTTACCAAAAACACCAAACTCGAAAATTATACGACTTACTAGAAATCATCCACTAGAATTGTGACGCATTAAGATTGAGCTGGAAATTCCACCGATTTGAAACCTTATTGAAAATAAAGCTTTTTGGTACAATGAGATTGTTGTGACAAGTCGACATGCCAAATAAAACAAAATTGATTGACTCTAGAAATGAATTGATGAACTATACTAACTTTAGGGAAAGGAGCTTTCTAATCAGGTACGAAATGCATAGTCCTCGAGGATGAATATTTTGGATGAAGAAGAATCCCATCAAGAAATTATGGTAACCCTTTTTTTTAACATTCATGCTTCTCTTCATGTGTTTTTAACTTGTATTTTTTGTTAAAGTTTAGCTTATTAGATAGACAATTATCCTTATCAATCTAATAAAATATTGCTTACACAAACAATATCAACGGATCATAGACCTTATTTGGTGTCAACACATGTTCAAAGTTTAATTTTGAATGTTCAAAATTTGGTTTATCCTTTAGCACTACCAAATGTATCTTGTAGATAACCAATTATTCCACTTGTTTTTGTTCCACTTACCAAAAATGTCATGGACCAAAATCCCAGATAGGTTTTCCAAATTGAATGTACCCTCATGTTAGACCGTACACACCATATTTTGGTTATGGTTACAGGGGCATAAGGAGTGCTCCTACAATGTGGCCTCCAATGTCCAATCCTTTAGCTAACCCCATAGCACCACCAAAGCTAGTTTTGAAAATTGCACAAGCTGGAATTGTAATCAATCATGAAGAACCTTTAGATAAGGAGTATGATCATTTTGAAAGAAAGCACAACCCTAAGATGCCACAAATTGTTCCTACCAAAAAATTGTACCATGAACGAAGGGACAAACCATCCTCGATTGGAGATGTTGGTATGCTTCCTATTAGTGGATAGACTATACCTACTAGCAAAGGTGGTGGCAGACCTCTTAGTGGTGGTGGTAACATGCCTCCAAGAGGTGGTGGTAGTGGACCCCTAAGAAACCAAAATCCAAAATCATATGTTGTAGGACCAACATGACCATGGATAAGGCCTACCTACAATCCGTGGTACCTTCCATAGGATCATGTTCAACCCCTTATAACACCAAATCCTTCACCAAGTAGGAAATCCTTACCCTACCCCATCTATGTTGCGGGAATGGATCTTGATGTTCATGTACAAGTTTTTCATAAGGCCATTTAGGTCAATGGAGAGAAAAATGATGTCAATAGTGTTAATTGTTTTTTTACTCTTCATAATGCCATATCCAAATGGGGAATTTTTTTTATGAAAGCCCATTTAGTTTGCAAATTTGAAAAGCTGGAGGTCACATTTTGTAAGTGTTACCAAAAAATATAGATAGATGAACAATTGTACATGGCATTACGAGCGATAAAGCAAGGTGGAGACAAAAAGGTGGAAGCATATTATGAACGTATATTGAAACTAGCAAATTGCCTTCAACATCAAGCAAACAATAATTTGCTAACCACTTTTTTTCGAGCAAGATTGCAACCATACCTTTGGATAGCCATAAGGGGGATGAAAAGGGACATTTTGTTTGAACACAATGAAGCTACAGTTACCTATGAAAAAAGTATGGGAAACACCAATGAATACTAAAAATTGCTAAAACCACCAACCAAATAGGAGAAGGTTAATGAAGGAAGGTGAACAAATGTGATTTGTGGTCAATGTAATAAATCAAGACATTCCAAGGAATGTTGCCATTAAAATTTTGACAACTTGAACAACAAACTTAAAGACAAAAAGGAGGTAGCAATGAATGGAGTTTTGGCCCAAACTAGTGGTGGTACAAGAAATGGATTTGGTAACAAAGGAGGTTGCAGAAAAGCCAACAAATCTGGTTCCATCATTTATTGTTGCTTCATTTGCAATTCCGTTAAACATAAAATCTACAACTATCCTCATAAGGACGTAGTTCAAGCGATGCTCAGGGAAAAGGTACTAGCAGCTACACCTAAGAAGGAAAATGTTGTTATCAACATGGTTTTGGTAGTTATCATTCATAGTTAGATACTTGAAAATGTGGTATTCAAGGAAAAAAAAGCCTCTAAAGAACAAGAGTTTGGCCAATTGGCAAAAAGAAGAAAAGTTTCAATGTTCGTTTGAAGAAGCTATTAAGGACATACAACAGAAGGAGCCACCAAAGGATATGCCTAGAGCCAATATACAAACTTCAATCAAAGCCAACCTCACAAGGAATTTTGGTTCAAATATAAAAAATCAATTTATCAAACCAATTAGTTTTACCGGTTCTATCAAATCTACCAAACCTACCAATTTTACTAGTTCTACCGAATTTACTAATGTTATCAAATTTACTAATTCTACCATATCTATTGGAAATATCAATGCTACAAGAATTACTGGAAGCTTTTTGATTTTGGAGGATATCACCCAACAACTATTGGAAAGTAAACATACCTTTACCTTAGGCCAACTCTTCAAGATCGTTTCAGATTTGAAACAATGTGTTGTTGCCAAGCTTACCCTTGGAAGAAAAAATATCATCACAACAAGACCTAATCTAATTATCGCCTTGGTGGCGATTGATCTTCACATGGTTGTAATATAGGTTCAAGTGGGCAACATTGTCAAAGACGTCCATGTAGGATCCAACGTGAAGAATGAAAGTAGACTGTGAGGGGGCCAAAATTATTGTGACATTGTATTTTTTTTAAAGGGTTCCATGTTTAAACTTCAACCATGTCATTATTATGAAGGAGTTTCACAATGTTTTTGCATATTATGGTAGGTCAAAACCCAAATAAGTCAAATTCCAAATACACTAGTACATTTTTAAATATAATATGATGTGATGTAAAATGTATTTGTGCTAGACAAATATACGTCACAACATACTAAAAAATACAAATATATTCAAAAAATGATTGAAATGATTTTTAGTCTTTATGAAATTTGTAATATTTATTAAACATTGTGATTCCATATGGTTGGATTAAATTTGTGAACCATGTGAAGAGTTTGATAATTATCACATCACGAATGGGTGTATTTGGGGGTGATGACCATAAATATGTGATAAATTAACATTTTGACAAACTATCACTTTCAAATGGAAAATAACAAGATATGTGAGGTGGGTAATTTTTAAAATTTTCATTTAATTTTTTTTGTTGGTTGATTAATTTAGACCCAAACCTAATGCAGTCTAAAAACATAAACATGTTTTATTATGTTTCATATACCATAAATATACATATTATTCCTTGAATTTAATCCTATTTTTTTCAACTAATATTAAATATCATTATTATTTTTGAAAATCAAAATATCAAGCATAAACACCAAAAGTGAGACCCAAAATTAAATACAATACGTTTTGTAAAAATATACATTACATACATGTCGTGAAAGTGCCCAAAGTGGCCCCCCATAGTGTGCTTTCACCCTGAACATCATGATGAAGGAACTCCAAAAATGGTTAGGACTTTCCCCAGTCCTAAATTACCATTGAATACACTTCAGATGGCATATCAAACCATCATCAAAATGGTTGGACTCATTAAGGATCTCAAAATCCAAATTCATGGGATTCCATACATTGCAATGTTATTGGTAATGGAAAACAATGTAATGGACTCCAATTATTCATTGTTGTTAGGCTCACCATGGTTGTGTAGTGCACGTGTCACCCATGATTAGGGGAACAATCTGATCACCATTGAAGGCAATGGAATAATCCAAACCATCACTGTGACCAAACATTTGGATAGTAATACCAAACATCTCAAGGTTTTGTTATGTTACGATCTAACAAAAGGAGTCACATACAAAGAAGAAGAAATACTCTTTGTAATAAAACCAGATTTGTTTACAATTGGGACTACTACATTATTGGAACTAGAAATTCTCAATGCTATAATTTTCAATGCAGAAATCGATACAAAAGAAATTACATTCAAATTCCCGCACTTTGAGGGATATATCCAAATGGATACTACCCCAACACTCATTAGAATCCAAGATTTGGATATTGCATGTTGGACATTACATGAAGATCACCAGGCACAAACTCCTCAATCTGGGAATTACCAACAACCTTTAGATAATAAAACTAATTGCAACATTAGATGGATCGGTTACTACAAGCATTGAAACCTTACTCTGGGAGTATAAAGATATTTTTGCATGGAATTATATAAGGACATTTGAAGGGAATTCCACCATGTATTACTCAACATTGCATCAAACTTGACTAAATTCAAGATCTACATGGATTTCTAATGACTCAATGTTGCAATCAAGAAAGATCCATATTCTTTACCTTTTATAGAAGAGGTTATAGACAAAGTAACGAGTCATGAGGTCTATTCATTTTTGGATGGATTTTTTTATTATCATTAGATTATGATCGCCTCCAAAAATAAATACAAGACAACATACATCATTGATTAGGGAACATTCATTTGGGTGGTCATGCCATTTGGGCTCAAAAATGCTCCACCAACTTATCAATGAGTAGTGAGTATGGTTTTTAAGGATTATCTTGGAGTGTTCGTGAAACTATTCCTAGATGATTTTAGCATGTTTAATGATTTAAACACTAATTTAACAAAACTACAACTATGTTTTGATAAATGCAGAAAATTCGGTATAATTTTGAACCTTGAAAAATGCATGTTCCTTGAACACTCGAGCGTCATCCTAAGTATGTGGTATCCAAGGAAGGCAAGCTACCAAATTCGAAGAAAATTTTGGCTATTGTTCACATGCCTACCCCAAAAACACCTAAGGACATTCATGTTTTCAATGACATGGCACAATACTACTAGTGTTTCATCAAGGACTTTGCTTTCATTATGGCTCCCATTACCAAGTTATTATGAAAGACAAAAGCTTTCGAGTGGACAACTAAGTGCCAATAGGCTTGGGAAAAAATCAACCAACACTACATGGACGCACTAATCTTGACTTCACCTCATTGGGACCTCGAGTTTCATGTTCACACATACACCTCTAATATGGTAGTCGGGGCTATGTTAGTATAAAACCTTATTGGAAAATGTAACCAATCAATTGTTTGTGCATCGCGGTTATTCAACAATGATGAACAAAATTATACAACAACTAAAAAGGAAGCATTCGCAATGGTGTATGCTCTCCACAAATTCTATCATTATTTGTTGGGTAACAAATTCATTTTTTGTGTCAACCATATGGCACTATTATATTTGGTCCGAAAACCCTAGGTTTTAGGGGGAATAACGAAGTGACTACTTTTTTTTTAGAGTACAATTTTTTTGTAATTTGTAAGCCAAGGAGATCTCACTTTGTGGCAGATGCATTATCCCGAATGCCCAGTATCACAAAACAAAATGGAATACCTGACCAAACAAAGAATGTTACTCTTTTCTTCTTACAACTAATGTGGTTAGAAGAAATTTTCAAATACCTCATTATTCAAAAACTTCTAGTTCACTATAATTAGGAGCAAAAGAAAAAACAAACCTTGAGAACTTTACATTTTTTTTGGTATAGGGAAAATTATATTGTCAAGGTCAAGACTAGGTTTTGAAGCGTTGCTTTGAGGACTTAAAATTACCCACAATGCTATAGAAAATGCATGAGGGAATTAGTGGTGGTCATTTCTCATTTGAAATCACAGTTCACAAAATCTTGGATGCTAAGTATTGGTGGCCCACGATACACAAGGATGTTTTCCAATATTGCCAAGTTTGTGACAACTATCAATGAATGGGGAATTTTATACAAAATAGTTGGTAACTTCATTGCTGGTAAAACCCTTCATGAAGTGGAAACTTGATTTTTTGGGCCCAATCAAACCCATTAGGAGGTATATCAGGAACAAATGCATTTTGTCACCAACCAATTACGCCATCAAATAGGTGGAAGTGAAGACACCGTGCACCAATACAACAGTTGTGATTGCAAAATTCAAATACAAGTTCGTTCTCACAAGGTTTAGATGTCCATTTATTTTAGTTAGTAATCAAGGCACTCACTTCATCAATGATGCCATTGAGATTCTTACAAAACATTTTTTGTTATGACATACAACCTTGACCACTTATTGCCCACAAGGCAATGGCCAAGCAAAATCCACCAACAAAGTCATTGGTTTGTTTTTTACTAAGTTGGTGAATGAGAATTGCACCGATTGGGATAAACACATAGACATGGTTCGATATGCTTATTGCACAACAATCAAGGTAACCATCGAACACACATTGTTAAGCTAGTTTATGGCCTTTTCCTTTTGATGTTGACATAATACTTGCTACCCATAAGCAATTCACATCTCGATCGAGATTTTTTTCCCATTCATATTCTCACTAGTCACATGGTAAAATTCGAGCACTTGAATGAGGCAATAGATTGGACAAATACCAGGTAGTGGAACATAATGTTATGGGTTTAACAAAACCATAAAATCAAGACTTTCTCTATGGAAAATATAGTTCTTTGGTTTCCAAAGGGTAGAAAGGAACACATTGGAAAGTTCAAAAATGATGGTTTGGTTTGTATAAAATATAGTATTGTGTCCCCAATAATATTTTACTACTAGTTAACATTGACAAGTTTGAATTGAATCCCATTTTGGTGAACATCAATAAGCTAAAACCCTATCAATATTTGAATAAAACTCCCAAAGGACTCAAAGCCACCATCAAAGGGGAAGGAGAGCACAAGGAGGACTTACAAGAAGACTTTCAAGATGATTTTACCAAAATTCAATTTACACCAAAAAAATCATTAATCAAAAACCATATTTTTGGTAATGACCAACCAAAATAGCATATCCTTATCGAACTGGAAACAATTTTCAATCAATCGAATTTCAGTAGTGACTAACTAAAAAGAAAGAATTCTATCAAATGGCACTTTTCTAGCAAAAAAGTTGGAGATTTTGGTCCATGTATTGCAAAGATACATTTCAACTTGGAATTAATTAATAATAATTTTACTATGGAATCTCCAACATAAGATTCCACCATAGAATTGTTTAAGATAGTTTTTGAACACTCCAACTAAGAATCAATAAGGAGGAATTTTGGTATGGAATCCACAAAAGGAGATTCCATCACATAATCAATAGTGACAAATTTTGTAGAAGGTAATGAGGTAATCATGAAAGGGTGTTATTTCATCCAACTTGCCAAAATGATGTTAAAAGGATAAAAAAGGTTCATCTATACCCACAAAATGGTTTTTGTAACTAGCATTAGGTTTAGGCACTTAAACTTCTGTATAAAAAGAGGCACTATTCATTCAATTTTCCTTATTTCTTTTCACCATTGTTATGTTGTTCAAATTTGTATCAAATTTTTGGTGAAAATGAAAGGGAACATTAACAAGGAGATGGTTGAGAGAATGAAAAGGAAGCAAAGTCTAGATTCAAAAGTAGGAGGTAATGAACTTGCACCGAAAATAAACTTAAAAGAGAAGAAAATAGAGAAGATGGTGGTGACACTTTTCGATAAGGGAAAGATAATTTTTTCAGAGATGGACAAGTTCTAGCGATGGATCGTTAGAAGGGACATGGAGTGGGCCAAACATGTCGGTATTTTGGTTTATTCAACATTCAACTAAGCTTGATTCAACCATTGTTGAAGGAGTTCTTGTAGACCAGCACTTGCTTCAATTATCTACACATCATTGAATTGGTTGTCCAACCTGTTTCAATTTTCATAACCAAAAAAATAGTGGCCGAGATGTTCCACCTATTGAAATCAGGTATCACTAAAGTATCGGCCAATTCGTCGACCAAGGAGAAGGACAAGGAAAAAGAAAATGAGAGGTAGGTGACCATCTACCCAAAAATTGTTTCATCAGAAGCACTTGTTGACTAAAAAGTATAGAAGGTTTCCCTTCTCAAGGAAATGTATGCAGCCAAATTATTGACATTAATTCACGTAATTTGGTTGAAGGGTAGTTAGCTTACCTATGTAGCCAAAAATTGATGAGTTTTGTAATCTTGACTAAGTAGGGAATTTAGGTAACATTATGAAAAAATTGCGTCCGTTGCACCTTGTCCGATGCAACTAAAAAAATCCAATAAAATTAAATTACAACTAAATAAACTAGTTGCAATGGACATGATTTTTTCATAGTGTAAATTGGGTTGTTGTGGTGTTCAACAATCTTTATAGTAGGTTGTAAGATTTATTTAGATCAACAAAAATCAAAGTGAGTAGAAACAACATTGAATTTGGCATTGCCCAAGTTGTTGACATCTTGTTTTGAAATTGGTTTTTGGTAGACTTGACATCTATAGCACTAGATTTTAAGGAATATGAAGGTGTTGCCAAGATACCACTAGAAACTTAAGTTGCAAGAGGTAACAAAGTTCCAAGAACACATTTTTGACACACACCCATTGATCTATACGAGGAGATGGAGGACATTGAAGAAGTTGGTGGGATGAGTACCCAATTGAAAACCTCATGGCAATCGGAAATTTTTCCAACTTTCCTATCGGCTTTGTGATCCTGGAACTTGGGGCAATTTCATCCCAGGAATCCCATATCATCGTTGAAAAAACGCACATCCATAGATCAATCATTGAAAGTGTTTAGTCCAAAGAAGAAAAGTGCTCAGGATGTGGATCCAAGTCCAGTTCAACTTGCACAAGTTTTCTTTGCAAGGATTCCATCGGAATTGAATCCCATGCCAAAAGGTATCGAAACCCTTGCCTCTCTCTCTAGTCAATTACATCATTGGTTAGAGGGAAAAAAATTTCAATAGGAGAGATACTGGAATTAAATACTCCACTGGATTATTTTTCCAGTGGAATTTTACAATATAGCTCAAGAGAGGTAGCTGAAAATTGCTACCTTCTTGACACTTCCTTTTTGATATGAGGCGAATTTTTTCCTCCTCCTACTAGAACCGAAATGGTAATAGCCCCTTTGGTAACATCATCATTGAAATATTTGGAAGACCATTTGTTTTGTTTTAGGGGTTTTGCCCGTACTATGGGAACACATCTCAAAGGCTTTTCAATTAGCCACAACCAAAAAGGAAGCAACAAAAAAAAAACTACAGAAGAGCTTACAAGATGTAGCTAACTTTAAAAGGTAATTGTAACAGATGTAGACGGCCAACCAACAAGATGCCCTAACCATACAATGTCTACAATTTGAGCTGGAGATCTTGGAAGGTGCATAGAAGAGGGTGCAGGAGTTGGAAACTGAAAATTTCAATTTTCAAAATGAATTACCAAAACTGCATAAACAACTTATTAAAATCGGTAAGACTTTGGGTTCAATCAACTCGAAGCATGCTGCTCTATAGAAGACTTTAGAATAAGAGTAGGCGAACCAAAAAACTATGGAGTTGTCCCATAATTTGACCAACAAGTAACTTATAACCACTAAAGTGAAAATGGAATGGTTGGAAAGCCAAAATGAGGTGCTTACCAAATTAGAAAAACAACAAGTTGAAATGTAGCAAGCAATTGAACAAATATGGTTGTTGCAATAGGACTTAAAAGAGATCTAAGGCAAAATTTGGGCATGGTTCTAAAGGAACTTGAGGCTTTAGAGAAAGAGATGAGGACATTGTGATAGAGGGCCAAACTAGTCAATCTCTACCATAATTAGATGGAGGAATTCAAGCACAACAATTGGAATTACTCAAGGAACATGTTAGTGAGCTCATTTGGGAGGCATTTGAGTCCTATCGAAAAGATGAAAAACTATACTAACTACATTTGGAGACTTATCGGAAGGTAATGCCTCACTTAATGATGCCTCCTTTCGATTTCGACAAGGTGTAAGCACAAACCGGATTTGCATCTGAATCTAGCATGCATAGGAGTGAGGAGTAGAACAAGGGCGATCAGATGGAGGTTGATTAAGTTGTCACACCAAAATTGCCCCCTACCAAATTGGAGGTGACTTCGGATATTACATGCATTTCTAGCACTGCATAAGGATTTGGACCTATTCAAGACCTTGCCCTTGTAGGTTTTAATGTGCCTTATGATGATATGACTGTTCCACCACTTTTCGGTATAAGAATCAAGGATGATAGTAAAGTCCTTATGGTTGGAACTGATATAGACGTAGGGGATTCAACTTTGATACAATTGGAAATAACTGTCGCCTTTACTTCTATTGTACCAAGTGCTTCCGCCACACCATAAGATGTAGGATTAGATGGTAGGGTAGAAGTTGTAGATGTGATAAAGGCTATGGTTATGGAAGAATAATGTAGATAATTATAGACTATAATTACAAGGACGTAATCCCAATTATAAAAGGGGATGATGTCAAAGGTAAGATTTTACTGAAACCAAATTTTTATCAAATTTTTACTAAAATCAGATTTTCCTTACTAAAATGCATTTACTGACTTTTTTTTACCAAAAATCTTGCTACTGAAATCGAATTTACTACCAATTTAGATTGAATTATATTTAGGACCAATTTTTTTGAATAAGGTTAACTACTTATTCCATCGTTTTTTTATTGTCTTTCTTAAATGTACTTAAGGTTCTATACCTTTGAGGACTATACATGGGGATATTTTCTAGAGTGATTAATTTTTTCTTGTCATACTTTTGTACGTAGAATTTTATGTGTTGTTTTTTTTTTGGTATGTTGTGAATATTTTGTCTTTTTGTATGTAAGGCCTTCTTCCTTGTATTTGCTTCAGGTTTGTTTCTATATAAAGTTTATGAAGTTGTCCTACTAATATTTGATAATATTTTTTTGTGTTAAAGCATTTTGCTTATTTAAGGTGAGTAAGAAGATTTGTTTCTTTTACTCCCTTATTTTATTTCTTCCAAAACCTAGTAGTTTAGTGGGTGGCTTTAACATGATATCATGATATATATCTTACATGCTACCATATTCAAGAGCCAGTTGGTAGTTGCATGTAGGTTATGTAGTAATGTAAATGTGAACCTAAACATCATTGCATCAAGCAATCCTTGCATATATTGATTATGACAACAAGTGTTGCAAATGATGTCAAAAGAAATGATAAGAATTTTCAACTAACATTATAGTGTAACAAACTTCTATGTTTTAAACACAATCCCATATTTTAAACATTGCACCAAATTGTGATTCCATGCAAATTGATTAAACATGATTCAAAGTCTTAATGAAACATGGAAAACATCAAAGTTTAAAATATGAAATAAACTTTATTGGCTCTACCCATATATAAGGAAGGACTATGCATTGGCATAAGATTTTGGGCCTACAATTTTGGCTCAAACTTTGACCCAATGTGTGACTAACACCTTGAATATTATGTGTCCATGTGACAAATGGGCATGTTCCATAAAATTGCATGCATCTACATAAAAAATTATATATCTAATAAGGGAAGTTTTTTGTTTTTTGTTTGAACCTACCATAAAGGACATAGTCATTACATGATGAGCTTGTTTGTTTGTTATAAAGAAACCATTCATGCCACTAAGGAATCCCCAAATAAACATGGCCCATATTGTCATATGCCACATAATCATCACGCAAGTTACTAAAATGATGGGTAAAGATGGCACCTTATATTAAAAGGGACCTTGAATTTGAAGATATTACATTACATGTTGAAAATAATCACAAAACCCAATGTTATGTATCCTTTTACTCATCATGCCATAAGAAGGATTTATTTTTTTCAAAACATGAAATAATGGTAAAAGCCTTCCAAGTGCAATCTTAAAGAAGAAAATGACTAGAGTGGATCAACATTGCAAACCTTGAAAGATGAAACCTTGAAATGAACCATCCCACAAAAAAAAAGGTTCATTATTCAAAAGTGTGAACTAAAACAAAAGCCCCCACAACAAATATGGCACCCAATCCAACCTTCACCTTAAAAAAGGATTGTGACCATTTAACAAATGATAACCCCCATAAAGCACTAGTAGTCTTGATCAACATAATAGAATTGGTCAAAACAATTCCTATCATGCAATGATCATATAATCTTTACATAACTACACATTGTTAATAAAACCATTAATTTCAATGCAATAGTAACCTTGATTGTTTTGTTATACAATGTGACCATTAGGTAAGTATTGACATAATTCATTACTTCCACGTTGAAGGTGTTCATGAAAGAAAAATCTCAAGACATGAGAATCACCAAGCTAAAAAGACTAGTCAAGCAAATGTGACATTAACAATCCATGAAATGCCATAGAAACAAATTGAAACACTTGCAAACAAGGAGTAGTAAAATATTTGATGCACACAATGTTACTACCTTACCCTATGGTTAGTTTCATCATTAAATAATCTTCAAAGTAGTTAAACGAAAATTTGTGAAAATATGAAGTTAACATGTCGAAAATCATCATAATGATCATAGACTACACTATGAATAATTTCACTACTCATATCACAATATTATAGTAGATGATGAAAATAATAATAATCTCAAAATTAAAAAACGAATTAGTTTTTTGTAAATAAATAATTATCCATTTTTTCAATGTGGAAACTGACCCTAGGCTATGGTAGTGCAAGCACATGGTGACAAATGCTTGATGAAGTGGAAACTAACATGTTGGAGGCATGAAAAATGTGTCACAAACATTTCTTTTGAGTTGTTGTGCTTCATATTACAAATGAAGTTGTGCAAAAAATCTTGAATTTACAATATTTATTATAATGAAAGTTTTTTAATTTGGAATTTGAAAATCCACATAATTCTAGTTGTAATTGTGACTAACAAAAACTATGGTGGTGATTTCCCTCTTGATGCATTATGGCTTTAAATTTGACAATTTTCCGAAATGCTTATATGTTCCCATTTTGTGCAATAAAACTAGGGGAAAATGTCAACATGGACATGCCAGTTCATATATTCTTCTACCACTGTGTTTGTGCACAAATTTTTTTATTTTTTCCACCCACCAATTTTGTAGCAATGTATGATAGTCAATGTTCTATACAATTAAATTAAAAATCTTCATGCAAACATAAACATGAATCACATGACTCCACCTACTTTGTTTTGTTTAAAAATAAATCTTTCCTTTTTGTTGTGTTTATCGACACAAAAAGTGCCTAATAATCATATGAGATAAAAAAATAAATTGAACAGATCATATATGCTAGCATATCAATGGCTTTCTGAGATTTTATTCACATATTTTAATTTTCTTTATGTGTGTGTGTGTGCATGTGTTTTTGTATGTTTTGTTTATTTGTTTGGATGTGATTACATCATAACCTTCTCAAACCAATTGAAGAAAAATTATTGAATTTTGGTTTTAAGTGAATTTTCAACAAATAAATAACTTTGAAATTAAGCCATTTTTTTATTGTAATAGTATTGGGATGCATGACCTTACAAGTTATTTCGTGTGCTTGGGCCAAGAGCACATGGCTCACTAGTTTGCATGAAGACAAATGGTTTGGTGGAGTAGTGACGCAATCGCTCAAGTAAGGTTAGTGTAAGAGGTGCCAATGTTTAGATATTATTGTCAAACTGGGGTGAAACTTTAAGCCACAACATGGGTAAGTTCACTAATCTTGGATTTGGCTAGATGGGTAAATAAAATGATGTCAAAGTTATTTTTAGATGACATAATAAATATATTTCATGTTGTATAATACTTATAATATGAAGTTGTAGTGGGAATTATGGGTTGATCTGAAACTTGCAAAATTTTCCTTTGTCAAAGAAGAGGAGAGAACTACCATAGATAAAATTGTATTTGAGTGTATCTTTACAATAGATCTTGTCTATACACTCAAATAGAAGGCCACCTTAGTCCTCGTGTCTTGAAACCCTATGTACATGTTTTATAACTAATGGAAGATTTTTTTTTTCATCCCTAAATTTTTCATCTTAATCATCCATGGGCATTGGGAAGTAGTTGAACACAACTAGGTTGATTAGATATGTGAATCTTTTTGTGACCATTACCTTGGACATACCCTTTTCCTACATCCATCCATTCTACACTTAATTTGTGAAAAGTTGGATTTTTATTATTTTTAAAATATTTTTTTAATGCATAAAAAGACAAGAACTTGCAAGGGACAAGAAGGCATTTTCTCTTGTCCTTCACCATCAAAATCTCCTTTTCTTATAACTAGAATATCTAGGACACAAGGCAAATGAATTAGTTATTGGAGGGCCTTGCACTCAACAACACACCAGCAAGGAAGACCTTAAAATCAGCCAAGGGTCCTAAATGCGGGCAGTACAAAGGTACTTCTGCATTGCTTTTTTTCACCGTCTGCCCTGAGCACGATTCATATAGTTCTAGATCAAGTGTAGGGCAGACAGTGAAAAAAATATGCAACACCTATTTTTTCTTTCTTCACTGACTGCCCTAAGCCCGATTCATATTGTTCTAGATAAAGCATAGGGCAGACAATGAGAAAAAAATGCAGCAGTACCTTCTCTTTTTTTTCACTATCTGCCCTAAGCCGAATTCATATGGTCCTAGATCAAGCATAGGGCAGACAGTGAAAAAAAATGCAACAGCTATTTTGCTTTTCTTCACTGACCGCCCTAGGGCAGACATTGAAAATTAATAATGCAGCAGTACTTTTGTACGTGTACTGCCCGCATTTGGGACCGTTGGCTGATTTTAACTTTTGGTGCTTTGGGGTGTTGTCTTTTGTTTGGACTTGGGTCCTTTCTTTTTTTTCTTCCCTTGTCGGGTGTTTTTTCCTTTATTTATTTATTTATTTCACATTATTCCCAACTCATACATGCCCTCGTACTCTCTAGTTTCTTTTTTTCTTCCCTTGTCGGGTGCTTTTTCCTTTATTTATTTTATTTATTTAACATTATTCCCAACTCATACATGCCCTTGTACTCTCTCTACTTTGCACTCTAGTATTGGGGTTCAGATTCTCCATGCTTTTACTATCATTATGTCAGTGGCTTTTTTACAACTACTCAAATCTATGCCCGGTCCATGGGCCATGATGGTATTCACCAGCACCCACCAGCACACCATCCACTGAATGAATGCCCGTTATTACTCAGTTATGGATGAAGCTCAACCTGAGTTAATATTGGGTTCCACCTTGGTAACCTACTCTGTAGCAAATAGGTCTCATATATAGGTAGATAGCTAGGTAGGTAGGAAAATAGATATCTACTAGGTAAGTAAGTAGATGGGTTTATACATAGGTAACAATGAATTAGAACTAACAATAGGTACCACTAATTCAATGAGAGAGCCTTACCAAATACATACAAAATATGAGAGGGCAGGTGTAAGTGTACTTAGCATCTGAAGGGGCCACCCACCCTTTGATCTTCAAGTAGAGTGGTCAGAAAAGGGTTAGATTTTGGTTACTAGCCATGGCCAACCAAAGGAAACCAAGTGGCCTTAAATCATTTACACTAAAAAAAGTATCTTAAATGCAAAAAGAAGAATTATGGAAACTCAAATACATTTCACCATGCAAAAATATTATTGATCTTCAAAAAAATTCCTCTAAAAAGAAACCAAAATCCTTCAAGATATTCTAACACTCTATAACTAATCTCAAGTTTCAACACAACAAGCCAAAAATTTATGATCTTTCAAAAATGGTTGCATCAAAATAGATCTACTACAAGATCTAGGGTACAAGATCCATTAAGGTACTGTGTACTCTATAATGAATCTAAACACAATATCCTTGAAAGATTATGATCAAGTAGTGGTAGGGGACAGAAAGGATGATATACCCTAGTATACGGCAAGGATTGGAAACTAGTGGAGTGAATTTGAGTATGTTCAATATGTGTGTTGTAAGTATTCAGAGCCTGGTGCTGGTGTAATGTAGTACATAGCCAACTTTGGCATAATAATAATAATAATAATAAAATTATGATTTATATTTTCAAAAAAAATTGAAATAAATTAGCCTTGTAGGCAAATTTTAAAAATAAAAAAATAAAAAAAATTGCAAGAATCTGGAATTAAACCTTGACCTAGTACAGATAAGCACAGTAGTTGAGAACAGACCGATCGTAAGGACAATGAGAGAATTTGGAAGTCAAGTTTATAATTTAATATGTAAATTCGTTATATGTCGAAAAGTCCAAAATTAAAAACTCACATGATGAATCTTAAATTTTAAAATAAATAAATAAATAATTTGACACTTGTAAACTTGCAGTATGTGGAGTGAATAGGAAGTGATGTGGGAAGTGTTTGGTTAATGTCCTCGGATGAGGGTATTAAGAGAGCATGTATACACAATGAGAAACTCCAATTTTTATATTAAAATAAGTTGGTGTTTAATGTTCAGTGTCTAAACACAAAAGCTTCCAGGTCCCTAGCTAACCATGGTGGTTAGTTCAGTTGCTTTTTTTTTTTTTTTTTTTTACTTGGGGGTTTGTTTCTTTTTTTCAAGGGGTCCTTTTGTTTGCCCCTTCACAAAAAACATTATTGGAACATTGTTCCCACCCTCAATAAACTTTTTGG
>Ga0116227_10001245_pt1 | contig 55997 bp, 38 predicted proteins | sample S1TSphgellanicum_FD_89693 | JGI IMG/M metagenome (GOLD analysis project Ga0116227, IMG submission 89693) | Host-associated microbial communities from peat moss isolated from Minnesota, USA - S1T2_Fb - Sphagnum magellanicum MG | ecosystem: Host-associated > Plants > Peat moss > Unclassified...
ATCAACGCCCTAACTCCCACCCACCCCGCTGGCACGCCCCTTGCGAAAACACCCCCCCCACCCCCCAAAGCGCCCCCCCCCCAAGCGACCGAAAAACCGCCCCCCCCCCCCCCCCCCCCGGGCCCACCCCCCCCCCCCCCCCCCCCCCCCCACCCTCCTAACCTTTCCATTTTCTACCTACCCACCCACCTACATCTAATTTTAAACCTCCTTCCTTCTTGCCCACCTCCCCCTTTTGCTAATCTCCTTTGCCATCACCATTGTTGTGTTCCTATTTTTTTCTTCCCTATGTAGTTTATGGGAGATTTCAAGAACACAAGGCTATCATCATCTTCATCTTCATCTTCATCATCTTCTTATTAACAAGGGGTTTTTTTTTTGTTTTGCTTGAGGTCTTTTTAAGCTTACAACATTTTTTTTAAATAATTTTAATTTTAATTTTTAAACTTATAGTACAACAAGAGATTAAAGCACAAATTTCTTCAAAATAAAAATGAAAGCCAAGGTTTTGTAAAATAAGCTTGAATGCAGGTTGAGTTTTTTTGGGTGGTTTGCTAGGAACAAGATTTTATTTGGTAGCTTGAGAGGAGTGAGGTATTTTTTAGCTTGTGCTTGGAGCTTAAAATGCAAGTGAAGAACAAGTGAAACCAAATGTTGTAGTTGAAAAGCTTGCAAGGGTTGAACCTTTTTTTGTGTGTGTATTTTTTTTGAAAAACTTTGTGGCTTGAAGTTTGCATTGCAAAATTGCCACACCATTTTTGGTGTTTTTGTTTGATTTATTTTTAAGTAATTTGCTTATGTTCAAAGCTTGTAATGTAACATTTTTTTTGTGTTTTTTCTTAAAGAACCAAGCTTGTGTTCAAAGCTTATAATGCAACATTGTTGTGTTACTATTTTTTTGTAGCTTGTGCTTAAAGCTTCCTTATTTTTTGTCTATGCTTTTGGGTCAAAATTTTACATTGTACAATGTGGTTGAACTTGCAATCCTTGCATGTGAAGTACAAAATTATTTTTTGGGCTGGCCTTGTAATACCCACATTTAGGTGACAAAATACGTACTTTTTAATAGGGCTAATCCTCCAATATCTACATTCCCAATGAAAAAAATAATTAAAAAATAATAAAGATAATAATATAGAAGAAAAATAAACTTTAAAAATATGTATTTTTCAAGCCTTACAAAATAATAAGAAATACCAAGAAAATGATTTAACAATGAAGATATTGCAGTGCCTTTTGCATTAGATGATTATAATCATTAAACATTTTATTATCTACTATTAATGTTTCCTGCAACATGAAGGTATTGCATTTTGCTGCCCACCTTTTGTTTAAACACTACTTATATATTGGTTGATAATTTGTAATGTACTTCAAATACAAATATATATTGCACAAAGTTACATTTTGGTTTACAAATAGAAATGAAACAAAATTTAAATGAACTTTTATGGACAACCAAACATGTTCTTTGGCAAGATTATTTCCTACACATGTGACCTACACTTGAAGCTATAAATTCTAAGCCTAATGAATATAAACAACTAGCCAAATGGTTTTAAAACATTTTTTAAAAATGCAATTAGAACACCTTATATAATTAGGTTAAAAGACTCAAAATGAAATTTATATATTATCCAAAATATTATAAGCTTTTCTTATTAATTTAACATGCCATCATTTTATCTATTACCATACGACAATTTTCATTATGATTATAATAATGTAAATTGAAAGATAATTCCAAGTTGAACTTTGGAATCCTTTAAAAATTGGTCTTTCATTTTTGGTACCCCAATCATGAATGAACTTAGGTAATTAATAATAGATAAACAACTTGGTAGGTTAGTACTAATGTTGGCCAATTTTTAGTTTTTAAATGAACTTTTGGATCAGGGGTTTTTTTTTTTTATAAAATGGAAGGCATTTTAGTTCTAAGTCTATTATTAAATATTTTCAAAATTAAAAACTTGTTGGTTCCAAATTTGAATCAAAATTTCTAAACCATCGATCCCAAATCTAATGGTTTCTATATAAACAAAACCTATTAGTTTTGAGTCAAAGATGATTATAGGTTTTAAGGCTTTAGGGTTTTAAAAAATAATTCCATACATCAAATTTAAGGAAAATGAAAATGCAATTTGTGGAATAGTGATTTGCAATCTCCTTGTTAGTTTACCACTAGAAATTCCATGTATTCTAGTCCCATTCCTAAACATCACCACCACTTGCTATTAACATAAAACCACATGGATCTATTTCCTACATTTTCCCAAACCAATCCAAATCCACCACAAATACAAACAAGAGCCTACAACAAACAATGCATAATAACTTTAAAAAATCAATTTTATTCAACACCAAATTTAAAATTCCAATACATCCAACACTAACATTCATTTTCATCAAAAAACCCATTGTCAAAATCCAATTTGATTGTCCTAGCCATCGATGCATCTTCAACATTTATTTATTCAGTGAAGGAAATGTGTTTCCTTCTTTTGCAACCCACACAAACATCATTCAACCAATTTTTTTATTATCATGATCAATTAGTCCTAATTTTCCACTTTAAGCTTAGATTATCATAGGTTAGTGATCACCCCTACATTTAAAAAAATTCTTTTAATCTCAATCAAATACTTGATGATCCCAAGAATTTGATGGGTTAAATAATTAACATGAAGAAATTGATTCTCACGTGTAACCCACCAAACTAAGGAATTTTCACAATCCTTAAGGTTTATCTGGAAACAATAAAACATGTGCAACTTATTTATCAACAATGATTAAAAGGAATCATGATTTTAAAAAAATTGTTGAAAAAGAAAAATCTTCGTTAAATAATGGAATAGGTTTTGAAGGAACAACACTTGTGAGGTTCAATTTTTTGTAAACTTACAAAAACATTGGCATGACTAACTTCTTGTCATATTATTCCATAATGGATGAAATAATAAAAATTCCCATGTATTTAAAAATCACTTTAAAATTCTTGTGTTGTGGGTCAAGTATGATTGCCATCATTTTGTGCCCCTTAACAATTGAGTATGTTTCTATAAAATAAAGGATACATTTAAGAATATTTTCAATCAATCTCAATCACTTAGCCCAACATGCAAAACTTCATAGCTTGAAACTTTGAATCAAAATCACCCCAAATTAAATTATGAATCACTTTAATTTCATAAACTTATATTTTCATGCTTTACACCAATGCAAATGTTGTAGTTAAGGCATTAAACAACAATTAAAATCCTAGATTGATTAAATATGCATTGAGGTACCATGGGTAGTAGTGTGTTAGTGACAATCCTTGCAAAAGCCCAAGTTTGACTATTGAGTTGCACCTATGTTTGTACATGGGTTGATTGTTGTTCATAACACATGTTGATTGCATGAACACATATTCAAAAGTTTTTAAAAACATAATGACATGAGTGTCAAACCTAGTTTTCATGAAGGCATTCAATTTCTTTATTGGGAATTAAGCATCCAAACATGCTTACTTCCACTTCATGGCACCTTTCTTTAATTTTTTTGTCTAAGTAATTATTGCTTACATGCAACAAGTTGTTTGAACAAACTTCAATCTCACATTTCACAATCCAAGGTAGACCTTAGAATCATTTGTAGCATATTAGGTTATTTTAGATATAACATGGCCCTAAAATGTGCCAAAAAATGGAGTTGGGAGATTTAAAAGGGCAAAAAAAAACAACATTTTTTAATATTGTAGTCATGGTTCCCAAATTTGTTCTTTCGTCCTTGACAAACGCAATGACTTTGTTAATCAACCTGAAAGAACCCAAAAAACTTTTCATTTGTTTAGCCATTGTAGTACGAATAATACTTTCAACAATGACCATGAACAACCTTACATGGTGACATTACATTGTTACTAAAGGGAATTCATAAATGCAATCACAAGAACAAAGGTATTATTACCATTATGTTACATCCACAAGTAAAATGTTATTATGCAAATACTACATTGAACAAGTTCACAAACTTGTTCATGTTTTTGATAATGATGTTAAGTATAACTTCATTCAATTAATGTTTAGAAAGGAATATAACCTTGCACATTGGTGTAATACAAAGTGATTTGTGAAACCAAGTGCATCCTCAATAATTGACAATGGACAATGACCCTTAACAATGTATAACATAAGTCCTCCAAAAATGCTTGTTGGGCTAGATCTTGTTTACTATAAGGTCTAACAAAACCAAAAAAATTAAACGATAGACAAAGGGGTTGGATGCTTCTTCTTCTTCTCGGATGCTTAATGCCCACCTTTTTCAACTTTCTTTTGTAGGAGTTTGACATTCCACTTGACAAGTTCTTGAGGGTGTTAAGAGCTCACATGCTTCTTAATGGAGTTAGTCCCATGGTCCTTGTCACATGATATCATTCTAGCATATCCTCGTGTGTTATTTTGAATAGGGATGTTATCATCATAATAACATACAATGCAACACATCATTTGAGCAGCAAAAGGATTCACTTTTGATCCATCATCAATCACAAAAAATGCCCAATAACTTGTTCTATGGTGGGTAATCAAATTCTTGAAATTGGTTCATAGTTGTACAACCAAGGCTTGCCACAAGGCCATGTTTTCATGATTAGATGCCATTTCTAAACCAAGGAGGCATGCCATACTATCGAGGTACATGCACCTTTTCCATGCACATAATCCCAACACCGCACTAGTAGAAAACCCCTTTTTTCAACTACATGTCATTTTCAACTACATCTCAACTATAATTTTTGATTATTTAATTAAATAATTTGGTCCTACCAAGCCGGTTGAAACATCAATTCTTTTAACAAACAGTTGAACCTAAGTCTCAACTAAAAAGATAGTCATATAATATTCTTGGTATCCACAAGTGTTATAGTTGAGGCTTTGACTGGGGGAATGATAGCATCTTAAAATGAATCCCATGTCCAACTACTTTGGTTAGTCACAAACATAGGCATGGATGATAAATGACAATTGGATGGATGAAAAGCAATTTTGGACTAATGTTTTAATTGCAACTTTGTTGCAACTATCTTTCAACTATAAGGACTATTTGTAAATATAATAGGTCATACTTATATTAGGTACCTATTAATTACTAGTAAGTACATACCTACTTATTAGTAATTAACTACTTAATTAATGTGTACTTAAAGCACTAAATAGGTTTAACTTTTAATTAATTAGTAGGTACCTATTTATTAGCTACCAATATATATATATCACTTAAATTAGTATATAACATAGGTATATATTATTATTATTATTATAAATATTTAATAATTATGATAATAAGTTTTTAAATTTGTTAAATAAACAGTATGACTAGTGAGTGGATTAGGTTAGAATAACGTAATTAATGGATAGGGTAGACACACCTATCATTAAACCTTTACCATATTTTTAAAGTTGTTTGTCTTTTTGGAAAACATTTCATGACCATGGGTGGACCAAGTGAAAATTTATAATACTTCTTGGAATTCCAAAAACAAAGAAACAAGAAGAGGATGAGCTTCTTCAAAGAGAAAAAAAAACATTTAAACTCCTTTACTTTCAAATTTCATATCTTTCTCATTTCTTGTTTGTTTTGAACAATGTAAAAAACTATGGAAGCACCATTTGAAGCTTTACAAAACATTTTTGAAGTGCAAAAACAATAGAGTGACATTCAAAGATCTTAAGCTCTAGAATGCAAATTGGTCATATATGCCAACTCACATGCCCATGACCCCTTTCACTTGGAGAAAACATATCTTACTCAAACTTTCATCGATTTGAACGAATTTTGTTGCATTGGATGTGCCATTTGAAGCTTTACAAAACGTTTTTGAAGTGTAAAACAATAGAGTGACGTTGAAAGATCTTAAGTTGCAAAATGCAAATTGATCATATGTGCCAACCCACATCATGCTTGTGACCCCCTTCATTTGGAAAAGGCACACCTTGCTCATCCTTCATCGATTCGAATGATTTTTGTTGCATTGGGTGCATTAAATGAAGGACTAAAAAATGTTTTTGGGCTCCAAAAGCAACAGAGCAATGTACAAAGATTTATAAATCTTTATCCTTAAGTTATCAACATGTTTATTCTAGTAATTGCAACTAAAATGTAACTAAAATGTTTGTTTCATATTCTTTTTCATATGTTTCAAGTTTGCAAACTATATAACTACATGCACCAACCATTTTTATAAAAAAAATGGTTCTTGGGACGAGCCAATCAAAATGGTTTGACCCTAAAAACTAAACCAAAAATAAAAAAGATTATCTTCAATTAACTTATTTAGTGAATAGGTTTTGATGGGTAGGTAGTTTAGCTACCTACTTAACCAAAATTAGGTAGGTAGGTACCTAGGCCTAATGAAATATAAAGTTTATGTCCATGTGTCAAAATCTTATTGGATGCAAGATGGATGATCTAGATTAATGTTATTTATTAACAATATTTAATTTTAAAATAATTGATCATCGCCACCTGTCATTGTTTCTTTAATCCACATGTCAAAATATCATCTTTTCTTAAATTGGACAATTCATATAATTTTAATTTTAATATTAATATTGAAATACAAAATTGATGACATCATTAAATGTCATTGGATGAAATTCATCCACCCTATTGTTCAAATTGAAAATGATGTTTAACTATAATAGTGGATGTCATCACAACTAAAATGGTTTGAAATGGTGATTGATGTGGTGTTGATACATGGTTGACATTTTCAATTGGAATGTCGTTTTCAACTTGTATTTGTTGAGTGTCATGGTTTTCAGTTGCAAATAATAGATTTCAGTTGCAAATCATATTTTCTAACTAAGTTTGTTGTTTTCAACTAGAAATTATAGTTGAAAAGGAGTTGGAAATGTAGTTGGAAAAAAGGGGTTTTCTACTAATGCCATGGTTTTATTGAACAAGATTTTTTTTTCAAATCTAAGAAACCATAAATCAATGTATCAACAATGGGATGCAATTGATTCTAACCAATAGAAGTGGTCATGAACCATATTTCATTAGATGACCTCCACTTAAGCTTATGATGTATAAAAAGTGGATGTGACCCAACTTTGTTAGCAAGCCCAATAGTTGGATGATGATGGGCAAATTCTTTATATGTTTTGATGACATCGAAAATTGGGCAATTAATGGGAAGTTGATGTTGATCTACAAAACAATTAGTCACGTCATCTTCCAATTTTTGGAGACCCCTTGACAAAATCTTAGAACCACAATAATAGGTAGTGATTACAAGGTGAATTCATCAAAATCCACCCCATGGAATTCATTACAACCCTTAATGAAGAACTTTCACATGTAGACGTAGCCAAAATTCAAATTCCAACTATATGGACTAGTTGGTTGGTAAATCATTTGAATTAGGATTTGACACTCTTCAATAAACAAAACGTCAAATTTTTTAATTGATTTCCCAATACTAGTTGTCAAAGAAAAAAAGGCTACTTCATCATTAAAAACATTCAAATGGTGATAACGCGTGTTTGTGAAAATGTTGAAAGGAACATCGAGTGTTTTACCTGATTCCATGATGTGTTGTTATTATCGTTGTTATATCAATCTTTCTATTCCTTAAATAAAAGATTGAATGCTACAAAAAGAAACAAAAAAAATGTTAGTAAAAAGACTACAACAAGGGGGAAAACATGACTAAAGTATGAATAATCAATAAAAACAAAAAAAAAAAGCAAAATGAGGTTTAAGGTTTTAAATAAATGCGCCAAAGTAGAAGTTAGTTGTTGAGTACAATCTAGTCCATAGTAACTTGTAAAAAAACAATGACAAGTATATAAATGTACATGACCCTTTAACATTTTCCAGAAAAGAAATTGCAAAGAAAATAAAATTAAAAAGAATTAAAATAATTGAAAAATGAAATTGGAAAAAAATAAGGTGTAGGCTTGGGATTTTTTTAAAACCAAAAAATAGTTGATAAAAAAAAAAAAAAAACCAATGAAAGTCTATTTAACTCATTGGAGGATATAGATTGCCATCTTTTTTTGCAACTTGCAAAATGAGAGAAGACAACATATCCACCAAGTCTTTCATCGATGATTCATTTTTTAAAAGGCCAACAATAGATTTTGAAGTGTCAAAACCACAAAAGACCTTCCAATCATCAAATGTATTTTTCCTCCAAAGTTCAACATGTTTGTTGACTTTCCTAGCACCCTTGTTGACATTCTCAAACCCCTTCTCGTCAATATCAAGAAAGTGGCTTTTCAAAATAGGGTCCTTGACAGGAGAATCGAGGTTTGTTCCACGACACAATCAAATGCAACAAAAACCATAACATGATCACATGCAACAATATCCTTGACATGTTTAAACCTAGAAATAGGACAAGTATCTCCAAATCCATAAGGCATAACAACTTTGCAACAAGAAGCTATAGACATATCACAACAAGACAAACAAGAAATTGGAATAAAAGTAAAAGAAGAAATAAAGAAATAAAGTTTGGAGGACAATCAAAAGTAGGTGCACAAGAAATAGCAACAAAAATAAAATGATCAACAAAAAATGGGATGCCATATTCATCAAGGTTTAAAAATATATATGGGTTGAATACATGCTCATGGAATATTGCTTCAGAATAATATAATTCAGGGATATTTGAAAAATCACAAGACTTAGTAGGTAAGTCATGACCATCAACACAATGAACAAAGATATCAGACCGATCATTAAACCACATTAAATCATTTCCACAAGTAGAAGAACTAGGAATATCAACATGAACAAACTAATAGATTGTGATGTTTAGGGTTTGACAAACTTGATTAGATGTAGGAAGCAACATAGTTTTGACAAGACAAACAAAGTTTATTTCTAAAAAAATAGGAGGATTAGGAGTAGACATTGCAAAATAAAATACTAAACCAAATTAGACAACAAATTATACACATTAAACACTAATTGAAAAAAAAAGGGAAAAATTACATTACAAACAAGGAGGAATCATGGTTGAAATCACACAAGCACCTCTGTTTTGAAAAATAGAAGACAACACACTTGCACAAAACAAAACATAACAAAACAAAAAGCAAATCTTGACAATGTTGTCAAAAAAACCAAAAGAAAAATTAAAAAACAAGTAGATTGGGGATGCTTATGTGGTTGCAATTGCAAATCGCCTACAAACAACATAACAAACACACACATTAGAATACAAAAATAAAACAAAAAAAAGAAAAAAAAAAACCATGCAAAAAAATAGTTGTTGCAAATAGTCATGAAACAAAACACGAGAGTTACACAAGGAGTTGCAATCCATAAGTAGCTATAATAAAATGACGTTGCCATGGACATTGTTGTTGCAAAACATGCCAAGACATAAGAACATTGTCTACAAAAAAAACCCTTCAATAGAAAAAAAGGCAAAAGTTCGAAAAGCAATGTTTAATGAAATATAATCGACACATAGTGAAAAACAAGAATGAGCTAGGGAAGCCCCAACATTAGAAGACCCCCAAGACGAATTGTAGCACTCAAAGATCTTGACAAGACTAAAAGCATAAAGCATACACAATGTAGCCCTCAAAGATCTTGACAAGACTAAAAGCATAAAGCATACACAATGTAGCACTCACGGAGACACAAAGAGCACCTCACATAGTCAAAGAATGAGAGAGAAAATGAAAAATGATGCAAGAGCTCCAAAACATGAAGACCTTCAGGGGATCCACTTCCATCAATGATAACCAGCACGACCTTGTAAGATCCGCCTTTGGTGGAAAATGAAAACAAGTATTATACTGGACCTTTACGCGGGTCTCATATACTTACCATTGCATGCCACCTAGGATGCCACATAAGATTTTGGTGGTAATAATATGTGGATGTCACAATAAATCGGTGCTCGGTAATATTGAGTTACCACTAACTTACCACCAGGTGTGTTTGCAGCATAAGTACAAGTAGTTAGGAGCTTTAAATAGACTAACTCAGGTAACCAAGGGTGGTTGATGGGGGGATACCTACATGGACAGATACATGATGAAAAAAATGACCCCATCTAACGGACAGAAGGGCCAATTGCTGCGCTGGTGGATGCTGGTTCACTGCGGCCGGCGACCCACCTTCCTCGCATATTCTAACGATCCATTATTACAGTGACGCCAGGATCATCCTATTACGCGAACGTGCTCGCCATAATTGCACATTTTGGCGAACCAACGGTCCCCCCAACGCCCCCACGCCGGCTCCGGCGACGACAAGCGTCCCAAGCTGAAGGAAGCTCCTCAGAGCGCGCAAAGCTCAAACCCTAAAACTGGCGAAGCCTTCGGGTGCTGGGTCTTGAAGCCTGACGCGGAATCAAAGCCGGTGCATGCTTGAGCGGATGCCTATTATCAGAGTTGCAGTACGCTACCAACCCGTCATCGTCGTCCCTGCTCTCTTCAAGAGCGGGAGGAGGTATGAGAGCTTATAATGCAGGGAGGGCATGGTGGAGGAGGTCGTTGGCTCGATATCGACCATCGGGAGGATGCGCAAGCATCTTGCTGCCTGCTCACGGTATCCATGGAGTTGCAGCTAGTTGTAGCGCCGAAGTGGGTTTAGTGCCTGCGGCCAACAAACTTGGAAAACATGGATTTAGATCTGATTTGTGGAGAGCCTTGTTGCAAGAGCGGCTTTGCAACATCAGCAGAGCCTCGCCGAGTCTGCTGCAGCAGCGTCGGGATTTTCTAGGTATTGGAGATGGCGACGAAGATCCCGGAGCGTCTTTGCATTTTGAGGAAGATCGAATCATTGGGTTCGTGAGCCTTTTACGCACGCACTCGTTGGCCTAGTGCTCTGCAGGCAAGCAAGCAAGCAGAGTGTGCTAATTTCAGGTTTTGGAATCTCTAGGGTTTGTAGCAGATAGTGATGGGGTTTCTTGGCTATGTGTGGGTGATGGATGGTCATGACGAGTACTTCGTACTTGTTTTTTTGTTTGTTTGCAGGTATTCCCCAGAGCAGGTCTATGCTATTGTGGCAGCAGTCGATATGTACGAGGATTTCGTGCCTTGGTGCCAGAGTTCACGAGTTCTGTGGTGCAAAGAGGATGAAGCTCTTGATGCGGAGCTTAAAGTTGGCTTCAAGCTTTTTTTGGAGAGATATATCTCACATGTAGAGCTCAAGCGTCCTCATCTGATCAGGGTACGGTTCTGTTGCCTCTATCTCTTGCAACAGAAACATGCCATCCTTTTCAATCAAAATCCATGTTCTTCTGTGGGTTGGTGCACACCCCTAATTCAAGCTTTGAGCTTTACTTGGTTGGATGTTTACAAGTTTGTTCCTAGCCTGCATTGGCAAATTCTTCTATGTGTTTGCAAACAATCATTGAATGGAATGGGCATGGAACTCAGCAAGGAAAGGTGAGGGATTTGCTGTTGTGTTTGTTTTGTAATGGGTTTTTTGTGGGCTGTTGGAAATGAAAACAATTTTGTGATTTTTCTCATTGGAGATGTTTGCTGTTTTTTTTTTCCTCTGCAGACAACTGTTTCACAGAGCAATCTATTCGACCACCTAAACAATGAGTGGTCTTTCAAACCGGGCCCAACTCCAAATTCTTGTCACCTCCATTTCAAGGTTGATTTCCAGTTCCGCTCACCTCTTTATCGTCAGGTACATGCCATCCTCATTTCAAATATGCTCTGCAGTTACTCAAAATTCAGATTCACTCTTTTTAGGTTCCATCCAAATGTCTTGGGCTTTTTGCTGAACTTGTGATCTCAGTGAGTTGTACGGTACTAAGTGAAACTATTCCTATTGAGGACTAGCTGATAGTATGGCTGAATTTAACCTATTACTTCCAGAGATGTGACAGACACTCAGGACACAGTTCATGTATAATGTTTTTGCCCAGCAATCTTGATCTGATTACCTTGTACTTACCTGCACCTGTCATTGGGAGCTGATGAAGTCTGTTGGGATTGATGGCGCTTAGTCTCTGTGATTCATGATGAATCATCTGACACTTTGTGGGTGACACCCACAAGGTTATGAACACACTCATTCTTGTATTATTTGTTTTAGTGTTGCTGGAACTGACACAATGGTTGCTTTGAAAGTGTGTTTATGCAGAGTTCTGTCTGCAATCTGATAGATATGTATGGTAGTAAAATTACAGATTGGTTTTAGTTTGTGGCAGTTTTTCTTCAGATTATGCATGTGAGATGCTAGATGCTTCTTTGCCACTTACATGAGTTGTTGACCAAAAATGTGCAGGTTGCAAACATGTTTCAAAATGAAGTGCAGGCACGTATGGTGAGCTCATTTGAGGAACGGTGTAGGTTGGTGTATGGCCTCAGTATGGTACATTGATAAAAAAAAGAAAATTGCATGCCTTGACACATTCTTGCACCCAAAAATCTTGAACATTTTCTCTATTTTTGAAAGTGCATCTCTGGAACAGGAGAAATATGTGTATATCTATTGTGGAAGGTGTGCCACTAAGGAAATAAAATTCTGTTGTGAGTCAAACTATAGGAAGCATCCATTTAATGGAATATCTTGCTCAAGATTGTCCTTTTTCTGGCTCCAGCAATTTGCATATTTGTCACTTCACTTATGTTAGGGAATAGGTCTGAGCCAAGCTTCTAATGGCTGGTGAGGACACGTGGAAGAAACTTGGCTTACTTATGTCTTTACCACTGTCTTTAAAGCCTGTTTTGAATGGGCGTCATGTGAACCAGCCCAATCCATGGAATCATTGATTGGTACCTGAGACTGATGATCATTATTACCATATCAATGTGTCCTTTAGGGTTTTTATTTCACATGGGGTGTTTCTGTTGCTGCAATTGAGTGACAAACTTTCAGATAGTATGTCTGAGACTATATGTTATTCTCTAAGGGGCAAGCATGTTGCACACTCGTCATATTTGACCTCTTCTCTCTCCATGGTTTCTTTTTGGTTTTGTTGTGTGGTGCTTATGCGCATGTTTGCACCAGTGTGGGGCAGGTACCAGAAAAGTCTCCAAACCCTTGCTGGTTATAGATAGTTAGAACTGGTGGATGTGAACTTCTCTAAAACCTGCCCCAGTTCATACCCTAGATTAATCTATGTTAACGCACCTGTTGCTGACTCATACCCATCATTGGATATAATCTTTATATATACCCATGCTTGACCTGTGAGGTAAATAAAGGAAAGGGTATTTGCCAAATACCCAAGTATCTTTGTGGGTGTATATCCGATGGTGGTATACTTTAGGGTTAGGGTTTTAAAAGTTGTATATTTTATGTTTAGGGTTAGGGTTTTAAAAGAAGTATATTTTATGTTTAGGGTTAGGTTTTGTGTTTCATTTTGCATCTCCTCGTTCGTCTATTTGTTTGTGGTCTATCAAATCTAGTATCTTGTCACCTTCAACAAGCACTTTTGCAACTTGGCACTTCTAAATGATGCGTGGTGAATGTTGCGTCATCTTGTTGATTGTTCAAGGTCTTGCAATCATCAATGTGAGTTTATGAATTTCCTAGCGGTGAAAAGCAAAAGCTATGCAGCTAGTAGTCGATAATGCATAAGAAGGTAAACTTTTCAACCTTCTTGCTTGCATTCTATAAAGCTTGTGAGATTAATGTAGAGAGTCCCTTCATGTTGTGAAAGAGTGATCTTCAACTTGTTTTTATTGTGAAAGAACAATCTTTAACTTCCTTCAAGTCTATATTGGTTGGTCTTGGTTTCATGTTTCGTCATTTTGTCTTGGTTTTTGGGTTTCTATTAGGGTTACAGTGTGTGCAACATGCACAGGGCACATTTTGTGCTTCATGTTGCATATGTTGTGATCGTGAAAGAACTTGATGATCTTCAAAGCTATCGATTTTGCATTGGTTGTGGGTTTTGGTTTTTGGGTTGTCAATTTTTCGCACTTTTTTGTTTGGTTTCTAGGTTTTTGCATTACCTGGTTCCAATTTTTGCATTGCGCACAATCTATTCTTCACGTTGGTTCAAGCTATGAGTTTTACATTGGCCATTTGGTTTCTAGGATTTGCATTATTTGCACTTTGGGTTATGGGTTTTGGATTCTTGGGTTTCAAGTTATAAATGCTACAACTCCAGTGGTTGCTAGATAATCAATAACAAGTTTCTTCAACTTGATCAAAAGGAATTCAAAGAAATGTAGGTGTGGGAATTGGGAACTTACAAGTAGCAAACTAGTTCTTGGGACTGTGCAAGCTTCGAATTTGATTGTTTGATGTTTTTTGTCAAATACCTATTTGTTTGAGTTAATTGCACTTGTATTTATTTCCTTAGCTAGTACTCATGGCTTCTTTAAGTCAACCTTTCTTGAACATTCAAGATTCTAGTCTTCAAACGCTCTAGTTTTTGCAAGGTATGATAGTAGCATAAGTGTTAAAATGTTGCTAGAAGAAGACAAAGTGCTACAAACTCCTAAGAATGCTACTATTGGGAATGCTGCAAAGATGATGTTGAGGATGCTTTTGGTGTTGATGGATACATATCAAAGTTGCATTTGACAAATTTGAAGAAACAACATGCAATTTGGAGGCCTTATAATTGCAATTCGTCAACATGGGTTTTTTTTAGGTGAAAAACAACTAGCCCATAGACCTTTCTCAAAATCAGATAATGTGATGCATAATATGCCATAGTAATGTTGTTGGTCTTGAAATTTTGGCATTGCACACTAAGTTACGAAAAGGTCTTATTGCTTACCACAAATCAAATGGCATAATAGCCATGAAAAAACATGTAGAACTTGAACCCAACACCTTAATTAAGAAGTTTCGTAAAAACTAATCTGATCTGGCTATTACTATTTCATCATTTCGTGAGCCGGCCAAGAAGCGGGTACAAGTGATTCCAAGTGCCATATTTGGTTTTTTTTCCTACAAACCAGCTCAAAAAAGATAATGAAACCTAAGTTTGTTTCTTAGAGGATGTGATGTTATTTGTGATCAAAGGTTATTTGCCCATGAAAATTGTTGAGTCCATTTGGCTATAGACAATGGCATACAAATTATGTCCAAGAGTGGTTTAAGGTTTAGGGTTTAAGGTCCAAGCAAAAAGGTATTTGTTGATGATGTGCTTTCTAGATTGGTGGAGAAACCATGTTTACTTATGTGCATCCTGCACTCGTAAATTGTATTTCAGCCACTTGCACCTTTGATTTATGGATGTCAAAAGGTGAGCATGATGTGTTTGTTGTTGTTGTTAACGTTTGTCTAACAAATGGGAGGCCGAGCACATCACTATCGAACTATTTGAAATGTTTGACACTAATGGTGCAACTATGGCTCCACGGTTATAGCAACTTTTGGATAAGTTTTCTTTTACCCAAAAGATCCTTGCTTATGTTAAGGATGAGGGTTTTAATCTATAGACATGTGCAAGCACTTTGAACTATGTTGTTTCGTGTGCCAGTTTAGCTATGATGGAACCTTTTGATGGGTTGTGTTTTGGGCATGCCTTATCAAAGGTTTGCTAGTATGCCACTACAAATGAGAAGGACATGGACTGTCCTATGCATTTATAAAAACTACCCAAGCTGATATTTAGAATTGCATTACTTGGCCAAAGAAGTTTAGGAAAGGGAGACTCGCATGGGATAAACTTTGCATGGATTTTGGCTTGAGGACTAGAAAACTAAGTACACTTGTGAAAACAAGGTATGAAAATTCTTTCATGTGTTGATTTTGTTAATTTCATGGGCTGTAAAAATGGTAGAAATTTGATATCAATGTATCTGATTTAATTGTGTTGTTGCTTGCAAGTTTGCAAATCATGTTTTATTGTTCTAGCATGACTAACTTTTCGGAGTGCCATTGCATTTTGTTACAGTTTGCCATTACATTTTGTTATAGTCAATAAATTGTTGCATTATAGAGTTGCATACCTTCTCCTCGGACTTGGGTTGTTTATGAATATGTTGTGAAAGTTCTTTCACCCATTGTGAGAAGGTGTGTTTTAAACCAGAGTCAAGGGCATTAGGTTCTTGGGGGTGCCCTCCATTTTATTTTAACTACATGCCGAGAACTTTTGTGAAGAACTTTCACACCAAAGGGTGTTTGACAACCTTGTTGAAGAAGAGATAAATGTATTTGATTATGAACTAGAGAAGCTCATTTTTCATATGAAGCACCAAGTGCTAGAGGTCCTTCTGCCCTTTATTTCCTTTATGCATGGTTTTAAATTAAAAAAACCATGACATGTTGACTTTTATGTTGGATCCCAAGTACGAAAGTATGCGTTTGGTGATTATTTATTTGGGTCGTGAAGTTGTTGACATTCTGGTGGCAGATTATGACGAATAATTGTTGTTACTTTTATTGTTGGAGGCTTACAAAGGTTTGTTGCCAAATAAAAGGGATTTTTTGGATGAGTCCGCCTCACTTGTGGATTTTCAAGATCTACTGTCACAACCCCACTTTGGGGCCAAGTGTGAGAATGCAACTCACACTCCCAAAGGTGGGAAAATGGAGTCCTCCGGGACTCCCGAAAATTCAGAAGACGATTTGAGGGGTCAAATATCCTTGCATTTGTGAATTCTTTATATAAATGGAAAGATCTTGAAGTGTAGATGCCCAAAATGGCCTCGCATGGGCCATTTGGACATCTGCAGCCCAAGTTATGGGCAAAAGAAGGGTCAAGAGTCAAACTACCAGTTTGACTCCCGACCACTAAAAGTCGGGAATCGACCTCTTTCCGATGTCGCCTCAAGGAGTGCGACACGGCGTTGGAAAGCTCTCGATGAGAGATACAACTTTGGTTTAGACCTCGTCCCAATCCGAGTTCGGGGCGAGGAGCTATGAACGTTCAAAGTCCCGGGACTCCAACCAGGGATAGTTTCGGGACTCCAACTTGGGAGTCCCGGGAAAAAGAACCATTTGGATGTAGCCTCGGTGAAGAGCTGCAAAGTATACTATATGGGGGAAGGTGGTGGCTTCCCTTGAGTCCGGGCCGTGGTGAGTCTTGTGTGTCAAAGTGCATGTGGCTTGTCCCAACACCCAAGGGTGTTCCCGAATGCTAACTAACCTTCTTATGGTTGGTTTTGGATGTAAATTCGAGCTTGATAATCTAGTCCCTCTTCCTAGTTTAATCCCAGGACTTCTAGCACGCCCCTCTACCCCCTTTTAGTGCTAGAAGTTGGGAACGGGCCCCAAATCACAACTTTTCGCGACTCTACATAGTTAGACCCTCAAGTGGGTTCAACAAGGGACTTGAGAGCGCATCATCTACTATGACATACTAACACAACTGTAGATACCTACAAAGACATTGTATGTTGAAAATTTGGTTTGTTCCATGTGTATTTTGTTGATGCAAAAACTTGTTCATGTGCTTTGACATGGTTGTGGATAGAAAAGCAAAAGTTTCCAATAATGGTTACACTTGCAAGACAAATTTTTGGAATCTCAGCTAGCCAAATTGAAACTAAAAGAATCTTTCCCATTGTTGGAGTCCTCACAACACTCAAGAGATGTTGGTTTCAAATTGACAATCTAGAAAAGTTAATTTTTGTCCACAAGAATTGGCCATCTAATCCTCATGTTGGTTGTTTAAAACCATATAACTTGGTAGTTGTTTGTGAAGCTAAATCTGACTTGATAAACAAGTTGGATGCCGAATTCATGAATGAAGTGGAGTGTGAAGAATATGCAGTTGGGGATTTGTAATTGCCAAAAGTCCTTCCTTACATGTTAGGACTAGCTAAATATGAAAATGATGAATTGATTACATGTGTTAAGGTTTTGCATAGAAAACTTTTCCATGTTTCTATATTCCAAGGTCTTAAGTCTTCATTATGTTTCAATGTGAAACATGGATAGTTTGAAGATTCTAGATTCATGGTCTTGTTCAATTTGTGTTGGTTTGTAGGATTTATAATTTATGAACTTTGAATTGTTTTGAAGGGATGTTTGTGTCTTTGAGGATGTGTTGTCTATTGTCTAGTTGTCTTTTTTTTGTTTGTGTCTTTGTGTCTTTCAAGGTTACTTTGTGTTTGCCTTTTTAAAGTATGTATGTTTGTGACATTTTAGGTTTATGTTTTGCTTAAATTAGTCTTTCAAAGTTTGTATGCAATGTTTGTGAAGGTTTGTTGTTTGTTTTTCTTTTAAGGCTTACTAGTTGTTTGTCTTTTTGGGTTAGCTATATGTTATTTGTTTATTTTAAGGGTCAGTTATATGTTGATTACTTGTTTGTTTGTTTGTCTTTAAAGGTGTATGTACAATATATGTCTATTGTTTGTTTATCTATTTATATTTGTCTTTGAAGGTTTATTGTCTGTTTATTTATTTGTTTATGTCATTTAGGGTTATAAGTTGTGTTTGTTTTTTAAAGTTAATATGTCTTTGTTTTTTAGGGACCAAGTGAAGGTGTTAATCTTTGAGGTCAGTTGGATCAAGCTTTTGATCTCTAGAGCATGTTAAGTGAAAGGAACATGGAATAGTTTGATACAAAAACCATATCTAACAAAACAAACAATCATTTTGATTCAGCATGTTGGTTGGACATTAGGATGAGTTCTTATAATTAGGTTTAGAATTTAGAAGTATAAAAAAAAACAATGTTATGTTTTTCCAAAACTTTTTGTTAATAAAATTATTTCTTTGAACTTTGGATTGTAGTTACATAATCCATGAACCTTAAACCCTAAATGTCAATAGGTTTTGTGAAAGTAAAAAAAAAAAAAAATTCTCATTTCTAAGAACCAGGTAAACTTGAACCTAATTATCATAAAAAAAAATTACATTCCCACCCCACACTGGTTTGCACAACTTGGGAACATTTGTAATGCTACTCACAATATAGCAGGTTTGATTCTCCTCTCGACTCTTTTGCTCGTCAATGTTATATGTATTATATTTTCATTTCAATCCTACCTCGTTACTTACACAAAGCACATGTCTTCTCTGACATTTATTAGTTTACTAACTTATGGGCTCTCCAATGTCCCCCTTTTTTGATACTATGTGTGTTCATCTTCTTTTGCTTGCAATTGATGGAATTTGAGCATTTGTTGTCATGCTTGTGTTTGACTAGTTGTGTGATCAAACAATTTCTAATCTTGGTAGTCTAAAATTGAATTGTCCTGCACATCAATCAATAACTTTAAAGATTTAAAAATGAATTGGGTGTTATAGTGAAAAATCATCCTACACATCAATTTATAACCTTGGTCATCTAAGAAGGAATTGAGTATTATGATTAATAGGTGCATTCAATAATCATCATGCACATTGATCAATAAAACAAACATAAAATTGTTTTAAAGAGTTTTTGAAATTATCATCATTATGTGTGTGGTCATCCAACTCATCATTCCTACCTTTATCACCACTTTGGTTTCTTTGAACTTGTTCATTAAAATTGAAGGTTGGGACTAGGACAATTTTATGCCCAACCTTCCTTGTTGTAAGATATGCTAAACAATCCCAATGTGCAGTTGTTATTCTTTATTAGCTTTATTCTTTACAAGTCCTATGTCAACAATAAAGCTATTGGGTTCTTGTTTTTCCCATCTATTTAAATGCCATGTACCTAATGGCCAAAGCTTATTCATCCTTGCATTGTATTACAACTACTCAAACAACATTGTTTATACTATTTGTAGGATTGATTTATCATTTTGGTTGTAGCATCATCTAATATAACCCTTATTAGACGATGCTACAACCAAAACCATTCCTCACAATCTACCTACATTTTCAAAAACATTTCTTCACAACCAAAACACACACACACACACACACACACATTATTACCAAATCCTCCATAGAGGTAAAAACTTCTTTTCTTAATTTACAACAATACATCAAACTAAACTAGTAGAATGTGTATGTAAAATGGCAAACCCCTTCTCTATTGTCTTTCTTCCTTTTATACCAAGAACTTGATGATTTTAAATGTCCACCTCCTCTAATTGTCTACCAATTCCCTAACTACCTTTCCATTCGTCTAATTATTACCCCTTGTTTCCTTGGTTGATCGGCTTGTTGATTGAAGGCCCTAAGCAACCCAACTTGTCTATCTTTGGTTTGTTTTTTCGACCTCCTTTAGGCTTTTATAAGTTAGCTTGTTACATTTACCTTACTCTATGTACCTAACATTTATCGCCCTCTTATAATTGCTGTGTCTTCACACAACTACCATTGCTTTCACTATTCTTGTTCTGCAAGGTAACATGATGTTGATGGGGTTAGGCAAAGTGATATTGGTGGATTTGGTTAGGATGCTAGTGGTTGTGATGATGTGGGTTGGTTTTTTCTTCAAGGTTTTTAGGGTATCAAAGTGTTGGCTTCCTTTTTCTTCTTCTAAGTTTGAAGGTGTTGGCTCCTCCCTTAATAGAAAATGTTTTTCCACCCCATTCATTTTCTGTGTGCATGAAAAGCTATGAATCCAAGTATATTCCCCTTGCCTTGGGATCCAATGGATGTGGCATAAACATCAAGTGATGCATTCATTAAGCGATTATGGGCTTCATTAGTTCCCCATCCAATGCAACATGTGTTGGAAAATAACATTTAAGGTGAAAAGGTTTCTTCTTTAGCTGTTTTATGCTTAACGTGCATGAATGCAAGAGTGCCTAATGTTCCCATATTTGCCAAGTTCCTACATCTTTTCATTGTTTCGGTTGTTCATGAACACAACCCAACACAATATGAACTCCTTTAATTGGAAGTTCCATGGCAAATGTTGTCAATATTTCCTATGATTATTGTACTAAGTGTAGGCTATTTCTAGTTTTCAATAATAACATATGGCATACACACTTGGATAATTTTCTTCATTTTTCAATCATCCATAGCATCATGTGTTGTAGATGAATAACCACACGTCAAACTATAAAACATGCATTCACAAAATTCTAAATCTTCTATGGTTCACATTGCAAAGAACTCTCGTTCCATGATGTGGGCACCAATCATTGGTGGCACCACTCCCACTTTGATGTAGGTTTGTACACAAAATATGGCATAATAATTTGGGGCCACAAGCGTAGCTTTCAAGCTATTATGTACCTCTCACATTATGGCCACCTTTCATGGCTCTCAAGCTATGGTTGCTTCTTTCAAGCTATAGTTGCTTCTCTCAAATTATGGCCACTTTTCTCAAGCTATTTGTGTTTTTTTCAAGCTATGGCCAATTTTTTCAAACCCTTTCAAACCTTCTCAAGCCTTTTCAAATTCATGGCCACCTCTAAAAGGAACATGAAACATCATATCTCTAAAAAATGGGCACCCCTGGAAAGCCAAAACGTTGAAATTCATGATAAAAAGAAATGGAGTAGGTTGGAAAATATACCTTTTTATTGGGCTCTTTGTTGCTTGAAGAGTCCACCTCCTCCACAATGACTAGTGGAACCTTATGTAATACTCCCAAACCCTATAAGTTCAAAGAATAGAAAAAACATTTTCACACAAAAAAAACAATTAGGGTTCAAGTCTTTTCAAAACATTTCAATTTTGCAAAATAAGTGTGATATCTTGGTTTTTCTACGATTTAAAGTAAAAAATATTGAAATTTCTAAGGCCGATTTAAGGAATGGACTCTCCTTTGGCTTCACATCTTTTCTTACAATTGTTTTACAAGGTAGTTTGAGTCTAGAAGTATGGGCAACGTTTTACCTCTTTTTATGTTGTATTCAAAACGAACTAGATATTTCAAAATGATTGAAACATAAAAATATGGGATTCAACCCTTACGTGAAGGCTTTTGTTTTTCTACATTCAATACCCCTTAGCCTGCAAATAACAATGAATTTTCATGTAAGCACCTTCAAACCAAAATGCTTTGAAAATAGTTATCTTGTTTGATATGTGTAAACCCTTTAACCCAAGTTGAGTTTTTTTCAAATTCTTTAAAAACGAAAAACCACATACTACCAACAAATTTTCAAAACCATTCCATCATCACTATTTACTTAATATTTTGTCTTGTCAACTATTTGAAGTTGTACTTTTTTGTTTTGACTTTCTGCCATCACCTTTAATTATGTCTTTTGCTTAGGATTCGTCTAGATGTAGGATATGTAAAATATATTGTATATTTTAATATTTGTATCCCCATACGAAAATAGTATTGTAATTATTGAGAGTGTAGTTCACCCAAAACAAGAATTCCTTTGAAAATATCCTCAATAATGTCCAATCTCTTACAACTTCTAAAAACACTCCCTTTTTTTCCCTCCATATTATTTCTAATAATTTTTGTCTACTCCATCTCCATGCAAAACAAGTTTCAATGTAGGGTTTTTTCACCTTCACATCCATCATCTTCACCATTGGCATTTACATACCCAATATGTACATTTCCACTTCTTATTAAACATATCTTGTTTCATAACCAATATGCATATCTATCAAACATAACATTATCAACATAACAAGAGTCCCCTCACACTTTCTATGACATGATATATTATTCATAGGCCATGACAAATGGCTAATGTTGTTCATTCCATATTTTACCTTTTAATTAACATTTTTAGAGTACACAATTCGCACGTTCTAACTTAGGTGTGTTAAATAACCATGGTTCATTTCCATTCTACACATTATCACAATAACCTGGCTTGTTACCATAATTGATTTTTTCCTCCCTAAACTACCATTTTCATATCCTAAACCATTCACAGGGTCATAAACCTAATCTTAATCCAACCCTCACATGACCATTCATTCTTGACATCTCTCCATTGCTAGGTTACCATGACACTTGCTATTGTAGTTCATAATACTTTTATTTTAATTCACACTTATGTATGTATATCAACTTACAATATATGTCACCCAAATACATGTCCCATATTTCTTATTAAAACTCTTTTTTTTCCTTGTTTCATTTAAGTTTACTAGGGTTTAAAATCTTGGTTGTTTTGTTAGTTCCATCATGAATGGGGCCTTGGTGATTATGTTAACTAACTTTCATGAAATAAACTTTGAAAATTACTTTTTGTCAAGTTCTATCCACCTCGTTTTATTTGTAGATTTTGTTTCACTTTGGAAGTTACATTAATTTCTCTTGCACTAATGTACTTTAGCCCAAAAGGATTGTTCTTGACCACCACAATTTTATGAAACCCATGACAACCTTGTAATGTTAGAAAAGAGTGATTTGAAATGGATCAATTAATTACAATAAGATGTTATCTTCCATCAAATGTCCAAACCATAGAAAATTTGTCATGTGTCTAAAGTTTTGTTAGAATTAAACATTGATCCTTTGTATTATGGCCCTTTTCTTATGCTTTGCTTGACATAAATCCTTTTTTCTTCATTTTCTAGATAATAATTGTTTACCAAGTGGCCCACCAATTGGATTTATTTTCCCATTATGCTTTTCCTTTCAAGGTTTTCTAGAAACCAAAATAGAAATAAGTCAATAGCTTTGCATTTGATTTGTTTTGGGTATTAAATAAATTTACTTTCAATTAATATTCAACAAGTATTTCAAAGATTGTACTACAACTAGACATTTAGCTTCAACTTTGTTTTCTTGCTCACTTTTATTTCCCCAAATTCAATGTTTGCTAACCTCGATTTTCATAATAACTTTCATTTTATTTCAAAGTGTTTTGCATATCCAACTTATGTAACTTTCATAAGTCTTCCCCATAACTCAATTGAATTCCAACCAAAACATCTATAATATGGCCACTTTCTATGTTGAAAGACAACATGAATTAACCATCTTAATAAATGAATATAATACAATTATTGTCTTTGAACAATTCTTGTTTGTTATGTTTGAATTCCAATTAGGTTCTTTGCATATATCCAAGGATGTAGCATACAATGCGAACAATAACTTTTCAAGTTCGATGCACCAAATGCTAACATTAAAGCCCAAGGAAAGTAATGGGTGCTGAACCCAAGGTGATACATGGTTGTTGGTGACAACATGCCTATTCATTCGTAAAAAACCAACCTTATGCCATGAATTGTTCTATCCATGGTCAAAACAACCATTATGGGTAGGATTATGAAACAAGACACTTAAGATATTGATATTGACCTTCAACTTTTAAACACTCTTCCATCATCCATGTTCATCAATTTGTCTAATTTGTCATTAAGAAAATAACCACCTTAGTTACAAAGTACAAAATTGCCTTAAGGTCATGGTTCATTTGTTCTTGAGTTGGTTTCAACGTGCTTTCAACCCACATTGCACCTTTCCATGTTGTTGATGAGTGTTCAATTGATAGTTGATTGATTTCACAAAATGTTGCTAACACAACATACTTCTGACAAGTTGCAAAATTTGGATTATGACAAGATTGTTATTTAGTGTGTCTTTTTTTTTACCGATGACATTCAATGAAAACATTTTTCTTGAAATGCCTCTCCTGACCAAAAACAATTATTGCTCATCATAGATACAAAGAATGGATAGAAAGTACAATGGCCATGTTTGGTCCAAGGTGATCACAACCAATATCAAGAATAATTTTGGCTTGAATTTTAGGAAGGTTCACTGCTTGGGTCATTTACATTGTGTGCATGACAATATGGTTGCTTCTTTTGTTTAGATGATCACAATGAGATTATCTAGAATGGAAAATTGGCCCACATTTTGGTCAAAGGGTAGATAGTGTTAGGTCCTTTTTCTTCCTTGTTTAGATGTACTTTTTAAAATTTGCTTCCATTGTATGTTGATGATTGCAAAGGTTTATTATGTTGTCCATAGACTTTAATCCATTTCAAGAACAATGATTCACCTTGGTGTGCATCTCCACCTTATAGATTATAAATGTAGGGAGGTTGTGGAATAAACAAAAATGTTGATTGAGGAGGAGGTAAACTAGACACCCGATGCGAAAACATTCACAATTTCCTTGAACAAGAACAAATATTTCTTGATAAAACATTTGTTCAATGATAGTAACAATGGTAGCCTTGAGCTTTTGAAGGGGAAACAACTGGAACTAAGGCAAGTTTGTTCAATTGAGTTTTCCAAATGTTTGTAACCTTGTTGCTTCTTTCAAGAATCCTCTTAAGGGTGGATATATTGACAACATCCTTCAATTGAAATCTAAAAATCATTATGATTACATCAAGGAATGTTGCTTTCTAGGGCAAATTTCAAGTTAGAGGTTTTCATCTTTAAGATGTCAATGGATGGGGTTGGGAGCGAAATAAGCTTGGTTGCATGAATGCAACCTAGGGGAGATTTGGAAATTCTTTGATCATGCTTGACCATATCAAACGTGTCATTGATTGCACAAGGTGTGCCATGTATGTGATTTGATGTATTGCAAAGTCATGACCATTACAATTTGCAACACATAATTTGAAGACATCGAAATGCAATAGATGATGTGGATAAAGCTCAATGACACAATGGTTAAACATGGCTATCCCAAACCAAATTTCAAGGGATTCATGGTGGACAACACAAGCAAATTTAAATGTTGTTAGAATTGTTTGTAATTCTAGGGACATGAATCATGATTGATAGGATGGTTGACAAAGAACATACATGTTTGTTCCATTAGACTTAATTGCTTGATAGGCGTACCAAACAACTAATCAAATTTGAGCTATAGGATTAGCACAAGGCCCTCTACTGCAAGTACAAAAATGCTAAGTCCCTGGAAGAGGTCGACACAATATGTAACAATTTGTTGTTGGTGGTTTTCATTTGATGGTACATGTGAAATTAAAATTCATGAGCTTGGCAACTAACTTAGCTTTTGGCATTTTCACATCAAACGATAGGGGGGGTTCATGGTTCATGTAATAATTTTTTTCGTAGATTATGTACAATAATTTTTTTTGTTTTCTAAATCATGTCACTTTTGGCTTTTTTTTTTTTTTTTCGTATTTGCAAAAATTTAACGTCGTCAGTTGGGTAGACATGTTGACTTGTAGTCTTATTGAAATTGTGCATAACATCTAGTAAACATTTGGGAAAACACGACATCTCCTTTTACACAACAACATGCAACGACTATGTTTGGACTTTCAAACAATCCACATTATACCAACATTACTTGCAAGGTAGTCCATTCGACCATGGTCCTTACAAGAGTGAACTATTATTGAAGCAATCCCATGTGTTAGGGGATCTTACCAAACTTGTTGTAGTCATTGCCGATTATTCTTTTAGGTCCTTATTCACAACACAGATTCCTCACCTAGACAATGAAAAGGTGCAAGTGAAGTGTCGATTGTTCTTTGAGTGGAGATGATGACTCACATAGGTTGGACCATGTCAATTTTTTTCATCTATGTGTGGTTGTTCCCCCAAATCAACCCAATAATGTTAATGATCCACACGTCCATCGGCCACCATGTAGTTCAAATACTATGTATCCTATAGTTTTTCAAGGTGGGTTATGGGTGAGAGATTATATGTGGGGATGGCATGTGGCATATTGATTGGCACCCATTTAGTTCCACAATGTAATGTTTTGCATTGCAAAAAAATATAGGTTTCAAGTGGACAACAAAGATCGATACACATAAAACAATAAATGGGAGTCCAACTCCATGTTATTTTGTTTTGTGGGTGCAATTTGAATTGGAACTCTTGAGCACCATAAGCACTGGTTCTATCTTGATGATTTAAATTTTGTGTGGGTGCATTTATGCAAAAGTTTGTGATTTATGGGTTGTAAGTCTTGACTATATAGTCGATTCAACAAGGTGCAAACATGACTAAAAAAGAAATGTCATGTCTAGAAAAAGTGGAATTTCTCTTCAACTCTAAACATGTGAATAACCTTCGGAAACTATTTTGAGGTAAACCTTTTACTACAAACAATTAGCAAGTGCCCATTGTTTACATAAAATCTCCTTAGGCCTATAGATGTAAGCAATTGGCCTAGATTTTGTTGTGGAAAAAAAATGAGAAGGCCTTTTGTGTTGAAATTAACACAATAACGGGTGCCAACAACTTGAAGGTCGATAAATTACTTATCCCAATGACTATTTTCCCCATGTAGATGTCCAACCATTGGGGTATATACAAACTTACAACATGATTTCTAGCCACAAACATTATGATGTGACAATTGGAAATTACCCAAATTGTTTGTGCATATATCTATCGGAGGATGGCTTGTGCATGAGCATAAAGCCTGAGCTTTGAACTTTGAGCTTGTAATTAAAGTTTAATGTGATTCTAATCCACCTACATGGATGAATGTGTTTATAGATCAATGATTTCATATAAATGAATGTCATTTTTGCACGGATCAATTTCATTTACGAGTTGGATTAAATTAGAAAATCATTGGATGAAATTCATCCATGATTGGAAGATAAATAAATAAATATTTATATATCCATCTTCATTTGTTGTCCAAGTATTAATGCTTCAATCTTGAAAGTCATTTAATGATGATGGATAATGTGACTATACGGGAAAATATGATGATGGATAATGTGACTATACGGGAAAATATGATGATGGGGCCAAAATATTTTTTTAAATTAAAAAAAAATCATTTTCATCAATAATGTTAAGCAATTGGAAAAATGTTGTTGTGGGATGTATGTAACCCCCCCCCAATTGTTGTCACCAACATTATATATGTATTTTGTGAAAAATTAAAGCACCTTGAAAATAAATTATTATTAAAAAAACCCCATTGTCATCTATGATAGTAGGTTGTTTGAAAGAAGCTAATTAAGGTGCTTGAAAATTGAATTTTGATTTATTCCAAAAACCCATTGTCATCAATGACAATAAATAGTTTAAAGATATCTAAAGCATTTAAAACCCATTATTATCAACAACACTAATTAGATCTTGATGAAAGTTGTGCCACCTTTGAAAAATAATGAAAAACAAATCCCCCATTGATGTCCACAACATTTATAAATAGGTTTGAAGGAAGTTGTGGCATCTTTGTAGAGGGAAAAAACAACCCATTGTCGTCAATGACATTGGGTCAGTTTGCCTATAAAATAATAATAAACAACCACGGGGTGGATGTTAGCATGAATATAATAATAATATAATTAAGACATTGAAAATAATGACATTTTAAACCATAGTCATCAAATACATTTATAATGGAATTTACATTATATAATTCAAAAAAGTTATATCATATATAATTAAATTGTGTTTCATGAAGTTCTAGTTAACTAAAATTAGGGGGAAAAAAGGTTTTACTAATAAGAAATTAATGATAAAATAAAAAATTCATCCATAATATTGATGGAAGTTTTTTTATTATTAAATACATTTAAATTTAATTTTTAAAAATTCATTCATTAGATGAATGAAAAAAAATCATTCATCCATAATGAGGATGAATGTTTACATTCATTCCCCATGCTTTATTTTAGGTTTATTTATAAAACATTCATTTTGTGATTAAATTCTTAGATTTTACTTGCATGCGTATAGGGGAAAAGGCATATTACCATCCCAAGTTCCAACTCTAAGCTTTAGGCTTAGGCTCTAGGCTCATGCAATAGCTTGTTTCTATTATGTTGTAATGTCAACAACTTTTTTGGGCGGGTGTGGGGCATGGGTGCAATGTAAATGCATGTATCATATCCTATAAAACACAACTTATTGTGGGAAAACTAAAGAGTTCATTCATTATCCCATGTGGAGTTGGGACGAGCTTCAACGTCTATTGGTGTAAATTAAAGCATGTGAGAATCAATGATATGGTCATAAAGTTGCATTTGCATCAATTTTTTGTTCCTATCTCATTTACACATTTAGAAAATTATATGTACAAAAGGTACAACTGACCATGGTAAAATTAGTAGAGAAATTCAAAGGATTATGTAAGAAGAACTAGTTTCATATTATGTCTTCAAGATATTCAATTCAAGACTATGTACTAGTTCTATCATTCTTGCAAAAACTAGATTGTTTCAATTGTGGTGAAGCTTCAAAGGTGGTGTATTTAGGTTCTACAATAAGATTTTGTGACATTGTGAACCTTTTTGTTGCATGTGTGATCAAATTTCCTTGTTTGGATTTTTTAATCTAGCATTTCCATTTTTCAAAACCCTCCCATGTTAATGTTGTAAATTAGAAGCACCATTTGAATACAACCATTATTAAAGTAGTTCTTGTCTTCGCATTGGACCTTTATCGATGTGGTAGAATATTTTGTGCTTGATCAAGGAATATTTTGCCACATCACAAAAGTGAATCCACATTGTATGAAAAGATTCCAAGAATTTTAGCGATGTGGCATGGAATATGCTTCAAAGATTCTTTCTTGCTCCCTTAAGGTTGTTCATTTGTTCACCCGCTCACCATTCATTGTTCACCCACTAACGTTGTTGTTGATGAACAAAAATTTGCCAAGGATGGATTTCCAAATGTTTAAAGTTTAGGATGCATCCAATTCAAATGCATGAAATTTGATTGCATAAATTGTCAAAGTTTGTAGAATATCAATGTTTCAAACTACTTGAGGCAAGGAGATGGTTTGTTTCCATCCCTCAACATGTTGGACAAAAACCCAATAGTGATAACAATTAAAACAATTATAAAATTTTATCATTAAAAACAGAGCAAATTTCCAAGTGGGCATTTTGGGACATGGTGTTTTAGGTAATATAGGATGGGCAAGAACCTAGTAATGATAATTCATATAATATTAATTAAATAATTACAAAATTTTATTGTCAAGACCTTTACTACCACATGTATTAGTTTAGATCATAATAACCCTTTTGAAAGATTGCTTGGTTGCCTTGCATGTTATTTGCGCTTTATACACCCATACCCATTAAAACTTGTTGACTTGAATAAACATGCAATCAACATGTGTGATTTAGATATAGGCTGTAGTTTGCTTGGGAACATGGAACTTCACAAACATGAGAACATGTCATTCCAATGTGAAAATACCATGTTCCCTATTATGGAACACAAGTTTGGATGTGGGAACACAAATTCAACAAAACAATCTTTGATGCATGTGTATATACCTAAGAACAACTAAATGTGGGGAGACTTGATGAACATGTAATCTCTTAAGAAGATTTGCATAAAAACATGAACATGTGACATGGATTAAGGTTGAGGTGGTTGCTTGTTTATTTTGTATGAATTGTTTATCTCAACTACATTGAAGAAGTTTGCCACCATGAAATGGTTGAACAACTACATGTGATGATGCACAGTTATGATGAGGTGCAATATTTGGCATAACTTGGGTGTTCTTTTGTTTGGTTGCTGAATTTATTAAATGCTTGGGTTTTGGCAATGGCTTTTGTGTGGTTTTGTTGATTTGAAGTTGTGGAGTGCCATTTTTCATTGATGTTTTTGATGCTTGTTGAAGAGTGTGGATGACGTTTTAATGTAGATTCTTATGCAAGTTAAATACACTATCTTGACAAGGCTTGAAGTTGGTAGGATAATAGTGTTTTTGTGTTGTGTTTTGTTGAAGAGATGAATGCTCTTAACAAATGGTTTGAATTATTCTTTTGATTTCTTTGTTGTGTAAAGGATTTGGAACTACTTGTTGAGGTCTATGGTAAAACATCATGACCTAGAGGCACATGGAATGATGAAAAGCCTTAGGGAGTTTGTGAGCTTATTTGTATGATTTCATAAGCTTGGGTTTGACATGCATGAGTCTAACTATTGTTTTTTTGTGTGTTGTGAAAGGGTGAGACCTATGAGAATGGGACTCTAAGACAAAACTAAGCTCTTGTTTACCGTATATGTGTATGTGTTTAAACTCTTTATTATTATATGACTGGTGTGGGGTTATCTCTTGTAAAAGCTTCTTGTATATTGTGAGAGATTGGGGAAAGTAATTTGGGGCTTAGAGTGAAGGTTAATTTGTTTACATTATGTGGGCCTAGTGTTGTAGTTGTTGATTAATCCATGTTATGGGCAAAATTGGAGGTCAATGGTCAGAAGTGGTTATGTGGGCGTGGGATTGAAGTCTTGTATGATGGAAGCATAACATAAACCAACGATAACTAATGAGAGGAAATGTGGAGCAATCTGATCCCTAATTGTGCCTTAAAAGTCATACTTAAAGGAGATTGTAGAAGTAATATCTGAATGTTCTGTTGATGAGAAGACTATACTATTGTTCAGTTTGATTCACATTTGTGTTGCATATAAATTGGTGGGATGTGCATTTGTCCCTATCCCCGTTCTTTTTGTTACAAACAATTGTACAATTCCGATGTAATAATGACTTTTCATTACATAGCATGTGCTACCCTAGATATTTCAAGGCATGGTTTTTGATGTACATGGATGTTCAAGGTTCAAATAAGATTATCCCTCTTGGAAAATGTGAACTTGATTGCCTTGCATATTATTTTCCATTCTTTCCACCTTGTAGAGTTTGTTCATTTGAATGAACATGCGATCAAGACATGTAAGTTAGACATAGGTTGCAATTCATTGGGTGATTTCTTGACAAGCCAAGGGTTCCCAACCCTAAAGCTTGTTCCCATGTGGAACATAGGGAATATCCATTTCCAGGTAGGAAGGGACCACATCAAGTTCCTACAACAAATGTGTTGGAAAACTGAAATTTTTGGGGTGCACAACAAAAAACCAACCTCCTTTTCTATCTGCAAGAGTTGATTGATTGTCTTCTGGATGTTGAATCCAGGGTCTGGCCAATTCCTACTCCTTTGTTGGACATTTTGCAATGCCGCACTCCTAAACATGTCTGTGCAATGTTTTTGGTGATCAGTTTCTTCAGACTGTAGTTTGTGATGCTTTTGCTTCTGCAGTTGACAAAATGTGTTGTTTGACTTGTGAACAAAAATCAAGAACGTAAGAGTCACTTGCAATTGTTCATCAACTTTGCCAAGTATGGTCTCCTTTCTTCCATGGAGAAACCCTAGGCGTTGGTTTGTGAGCATTGCTTGTCACCTGAGTCTGAATGTTGAATTATGGTCATATGCAGGGAGGTTGATGTGTCAAACAACTGGAAAGCTGCCATTGTTCATGTTCCTTATCCAGCAATGAAGGATGAGATCCATGCCTGGCTTGTGAGGGGGTGAAGAAAAAGTTAGTGGCAAGGTGAATTCTCATACATTTCCATCCTTTATAAGAACATGTAGTGGATAGGTTTCGTGTAGAATTGGAATCAGTTGAAGGCATTGGGGATGTTTAGTTGGTGTATGGTGGAGGTTACTAAAGGCTGCCTGAAACTGGAGCTAACAGAGCCACTTCATTTTTCTTCTTTTGGAATGCCTTACCTTCTTGATATGCTTAGCATTCAGAAATGGTGACACTGTTTTTTGAGCAACAAAAGATTTCCGCAGTTTTGCAGGATGTGGTGCTTGTTACTACCAGGCATATTTGGAGGGTTCCAAAGAAGGGTACAGCTGTTAACTGTTCATGTAGTCGCACATTGATTGTTGCTCATGAGGCCATTTGGGAGGATTTAGTCTACCATTTTGAAATTGTGGGCAAGTGATCTGGTTCTGCTTAGATGGCTCTTGAATCATGTGGCCTAGTACCTTCAATTTGTCCCAGCTGTAAACCAACAGTTGTAAAGTTTGGACCTGGAAGCATTGACACTGTTGTCTTTGTAGAAATTTTCTCTCACATCTATCTCAAAGGACGGGGGTGCCCTTTTTGAAGAACCTGATAGGCTAGTGTAAAGTAGGCTTGTTGCCCAGAACATACTACTCAGCTTCTGGATGTTGCTGCTGATCTACTGGAGCAGGAACCACAATTGTCAATGTGTGTTCAGCCTCTGACCCTCTTGACCGTCCGCTAAGTCATATGCAGTTGTGTGATGAACCTTGTGCTTTGACATCATTTCAGGATCTGGATATTACATGCACCCTTTCTGTTTGGAAGAGAGTATTGGGATTCATGGGTTTTGTCTAGCATGATGCAGATTTACCTTGGTCTGAAGGAGCAGAACACCACTGAGTACAAACTGGAGGCTTTCTTGGGAGTGAACAAGAAGTTTACTATGAAGCGACCCTCACTATCATTGTGTTTGAGTACACAATCCAGGAGCCAGGAGCTTAAGAGGACAAATGCAATTAGTGGCTGTTTCACATTAAGGTTCTCTGAGATGTAGTTTGCACTGAAAAACTCATCGTTCCTTACAATGAGGAATGGCATTGATATTATGGGGATGTATTCTGACTTTGAATTTACCACATCTATCTTTTGTTCGGGATGTCATATTTTGGAAAAATGTAGTGCAGTATTTTGTCACCACCCTTGATTCTTTGGGGGTTGTCCCTGAGCTGATTTCCTGTTGAGACTTGATGTATCTTGAATGTTACCTGAATGATTTTGTGAGATTGTAGGGATCAGGTGCCTATGCTGGTTATGGTTTCCCATAAAAGGATGCGAGGCATAGAGTGAAGTGCCAGGCTGGGGTCAGTCTTTAAATAATGGACCCAAGACATTGCTGTAGCCAAGTCCAGCCCTGGATTTTTGGAATATCCTCCCACCCTTGGGCTTTACCCATTGTAGAGCATGAGGCAAATGTTAAATCATGAACTTAACCGCACAAAGATCATGAGGTGTAGGAGGGGGAGGGTTTTTATGCCCACTTCTTAAGAGGGGGAGTGATCTCAGGCCATACCCTTAAGGAGTTGGAGGAATTTTAAGGGATCTTATGTCTTCTTATGGGTGTAGGATCTTTCTGATTCTTAGTGAGGAGGTGTAAGATCCCTGCTCTTTTCTAGAAAAGCGCCCTCCAAATTCAATAGGAATTTCTCTGAGTGCTTTATGAATGAATGAATGTTTACAACTCATTCAGAATCATCTGTTTTTTCAGAGATGGCCTAGTGACTAGAGTCATGGCCACCATGCTAGTGGTTAAGGGGTTCAAATCAATCCTATGTCATTCTAGATACTATTTAATTCAATGAGGAGGAGCCATCCTCCTTGAATCCTTGAGTGAAGGATGGGACCCTCACACAGATGGTACACACCTACACAATCATTTTGGTTTTGCAAACAAAGATGCCATTGTGGGTCCCTTGATTTTTTTTCACCTCTAGCATCTATAGTTAGAGTGCCCCTATTATTGCATATTCAAAAGGGTCAGATGCAATTTGCTCTTCCATGAGTTGAAGGCAATTGCAAACATAGGTTAGCTGAGGTGCTAAGAACATGGATCAAAATTTTAACAGTATTATGTAAAGATCTGTGCTGATTTTTGTAGTGTAATCAGAGGGCACCATACCAAACACAAATTTTTCCTCTGCTAACTTTTCCTGTTTTTTCACAGGAATGTTTTTATTAAAAAATCAGAGCAGGTCTTTATGCTCAGTAAAGCCTGAGGCTAAAGTCCACAGCCTGGTCTTTACCCTACACTTTGATGTTTTTTTTCCTTCTGCAGATGACTTGTGCATTCAAGTAACAACTTGAAACATATGGGCCCCTATGGTTTGGTATACATGAGGAAAGAGGTTGTGCATGATTTGTCAGTGGAGCTTGAAGGTGATGAGTTGGAAGCAACACTCATTAGACCACTACTATTGCACTTCTTGTTGTGCTACCTTCAAAGTGTTTTGTGGAGCATCATTATTCTCTGCGTTCTCAGATATAATTTGTCAGTGAACAACCAATTAGCACTGCCTTGTATGGTACACAAGTGAGGAGCAATGTGCTGCATGATTTACAGTCATCCACCAAAAAATTATCAAGGATAAAGTGGTGCATGATTGCTGGGAGTTGTGTTCTTTGGTTCCCATGGGACCTGCCTGCGCCCTGATCATGGCAACTCTCATGCACAAGCTTGCAGATTGGCTCTCCATGAGGTTGTCTGCATTTGTACACTAACTTAATTTCACATCTGATGAGTGGATAGAACTTCACTATCCATGTCTTTTTCATGAACTGGAGTGCACTCTGGTATGGACTCTGGCCAATATGATTGACATGATAAGGAGATCTTCAGAGTTGATTGATGTTGATTACAATACATCTTGTTCCTTGATCAATGTTCCTTTAGACAAGAACCTTTGTAATCTCTTCAATGATAATTTGGAAGTATTAGATTGCATTTCTGATCTAAGGATACAAATTATTTTTTCTAAAACTTTTTTTGGGGGGATATTATGGCATGCAATAAAAACAAGTAGCACATCATTTGACATGTAACAATGTTTTCCCAAAATGGCTCATGTGACGCAACGGCTTTACCAATTTGCACTGCACATGACAACACAATATATAAACAAGCACCATTTCTTGGTATTTTTGGATATTGATCGAGCATGTCCATGTACAATAACACTTCGGCTTTATTGGAAAATGAGGTTGTGTATCCTTTTTTTGAAAACATAGTCTGAGCACAAATCCATGGTTACATTATTACAGCAATTTGGTAAATTTTACAGTCTCTTGTGTTTCAGATATGCCCAAAAAATGGATTCTGTTTCATTTATCTCATCAATGGCTTGAAAGTGTAGAAACAAACCTTTGGTCACCAAGTTGAAAAGGCAGAATTGACACTTGCTGCTGATTCTGCTTCCAAACTGTGCTTGTTAGTGCCAGGGAATTGGGCCTTGCACAGCTGATTCTGCCAGGTGCACTCTTTGTAAGCTCTCTGGTTCCACCACAGGAGCCCTCCTTACAAAGCGGAGATTTAGGACTCTTTACACAGCACAAAGCCAGTGGCCACCTCTGCCAGTGGATGAAGAATTGTAAACTGTTGATGAAAAAGCAGGAGATCCCCCTGAATTCCTGCTTGTACTGCCCTCCCCAATTAGTGTGTACTTTTCATGGGCCGGGGCTTCCCTGGGTTGAAGGCCCAATCATTAAGACCAGCCAATCAGAAACAATCTTTTGTTTTTCTGGGCCTTAGGCCCTTTCATCCCCTAGAGGGCAAAAACAAAGCTGCCCTTCACAAGAAGGAAAAGAAAGCTACTATGATTGGCAACCTTTCACTAGTAAAGGCTGGTTGACTATTTGAAATTGTTTAGCTCTGAAAAAGGCTTAATTTGGGGCCCCAAACCCTTCAAATTTCACTCCTGATTTGCACTTGGGTCCTGATAGGCTTCACCTTTACCACACCAAATTCCTTAAAAATTATAGGGTCCTAGAATATCCTACAGATAAGCTTCACTTTTCCCACACAAAAATTCCTTGCTTGTAGAATGCCAGAATATTTGTTCTATCATCTCTTGCTTAAAGAACTCCATGAAGAGGAATAAAAAATTCCCAATCTTAAGCAATGTGCAGCATGGCTAGAGCCACAGGACAAACAGCACTCACTTATTGTGCACCAAGACCACCAACACCCACCCATCCATCATGATAAGTTAAAACTTATTATGAAGCATGCCCCCCACCCTCCCTAAGGCCATTGTGCCCAGTAAGGTGCCTTTGAGAAATTTCAGACTCATCTGAATTTCTGAACCCGCAGCGAAACGGGCACAATGGCCTGTACCTGGCACATCATTACAGAATGGTTTTTATGTGGATTTGCAGAATGGTCATGTGAATTTTGCAGAATGCTCTTGTGAATAATAGGTTGTAGCACCTGCCCAAGTTAGGTGTGGCAGACAGACCCCTCCATTCTGCCTTCATAAGGGAACTGAAAAGCCGCAGGAAAGGCCACCCAAAAACCACTACATTTGAGTGGTGCCCAAAGACATGAGAGAAGTGTGACTCTTTGCATAATCTTTTGACCAAAACAATTGTGCCTTGGTGTAGGGTAAAGTGGTCTTCTTGTTCAAGGCTGTGTGAACAAAGGTAGTTTAACGAAGTTCCGATAACCAAGAACCTCATGTGGGCCAAGAGAAGAGGGGGATTCTGGGGGGATGGAATGGTTTTCATGTGGCCTTTTCTGCCTCCTTCTTATACAGCAGACACAATGGCAGGTTTTCTTGGCTGTGCCTGACCTAACTTGGGCAGGTGCTCAAAAGCTCAATTGGCCAGACCCCACAGCACTCTCGCAGTACTCCCACGTTTTGCCAAATAAAAGAACCATCCAAAATCTGCAAAGACTTAACCCTAAAATCTAGAAGACCATTCTGCCAAATCCACATCGCCATTCTGTAAATTTAGCTACATGAAACTCCTGATAGAATAATATCGTGACTCATTCCGCGGACCTCATGAGGTCCCTAGTCCCCCACAATATAACACAGGAAAAAGCATTTTGCATTTCCATTTGTGTGCCAGCGTCTTTCACCATATTCATCCGATTTGCCCCACCATGCAAGGCATATATAAATTTCATCCATAAATTCGAATACCATCCATCCATGAGTTGAAAGAGCATTCATCCATGAGTGGGAATAGAATTCATCCATGAGTTGGAATAGCATTCACGGATGGATTATAAATATACTATTTATCCATGAGTTAGAATACCATTCATCCATGATTCTGGAATATCATTCATGGATCCAGGAGTTAGAATATCATTCATCTATGAGTTGGAACAGTGTTCATCCATGTGGGACCAATCATGCAGCAACTCGTTCAGCAGCCAGCCGTCGTTGTTGCTGTCAAGTCTCTTCTGATCAAACTATGCGCGGTTGGCTGGTTCCAGCTCTGAAGCTCTTCCTCTACACTTGCCATCGCCATCGATTTTGCTGTCCATTCCTCCTCCTCCTCCTCCTTCTATCTTCGGAATCTGTCCTTTTTTTGGGGGTTCCGTCTTTGGCTTCTTGTGTGTATGCTGCTGCTTTTGGATTTGTGTTTTTTTGGGAAACCTAACTTTTTTTTTTCTGATTGCGGGGATGATTGGAATGGGAGCAATGATGAACTGGGGACATGTTGTTTTCCTTCCTGTCTGGTGACGCAGTTTGGAGTGGTTTGGAAGAAACGCAAGTCCTTGTGGCTTCTCTGAGAGATTGCTAGCAGAAGAAGAAGAAGAAGAAGAAGAAGAAGGAGACGACGACGACGACGACGACGACGACACGGTCGTGAGCAGTGATAAAATATACGTAGCTGTTTGGTGAAGTGGGAGTGGATGTGTCCTGGGAGGGGCACGGGGATGACAAGGAATCTAGCGTTATGGGAGGTGGATCCCTTCTATGCAGCTGCCGAGGATGTACAAGACTCCGCTGACAGGTGCGTCATTGCATCTGACTGTGAGTAGTAGTAGTTGTAGGCGTTTTGAAGCATCATCATCATCCTTTTATGTTTCTCAATGCTCTGCTTTGGCTGTTGAAGAAGAATAACATGATTACTTATATAGGGTTAGCCTTCTTCTTCTTCTTCTTCTTGCAGGTTGGAGTCTGCATACAGGAACTGGATGCACAGCCGGGAGCTGGCAAAGGCCTGCCCTCAAGACCTGGGGGCTGTCAATGGAGATGAAGCTCGGCACCGTGAGCTTCTAACTGCTTTAGATACAGTCAAGTGGCAGGTAAGTAGTGACGGTTCATAACTATCACCCTTTGTGAAGCCTTGACTTCAGGCAACCCCCTAAGAACTTTCCTTCTCTATCCTCCTAGAGTGCCCACCCCAACTTTCATTCATCTTTGCATGAGATGCAGATGCGTGTTTGAATGTGCTTTGTTCCATGCATTTCTATGCCTGGCCGGCTCAAAATATTGATTGTTACTTTCCTTCCTTGATGCCAAGGTTGTCATTTACAGAGTTGTTGGGGTTTAGGATATGGTGATATTGTTGGGATTGTGGATGTTTTTTTTCTTCAAATGGTTTCCACTTGAGAAGTACATGTCTCTGTGCAAATGTGTGGGATAATGTCAGTTGCAGGAATGAGAAAGTTTGACCAGTTGCACCTATGTCTTGTCTGCATGGTAGCCAACATCCTGATTAAATCTTCCCATTTGATTCTGTAAATCAACAGAATCTCATGATGCACATTCTTGTATAATTGTTTGCCTGCCATTTTAAGTGGAGCATAGTATACTTGTGTACACCCACTATCTGGATCTGGTGAAGTCAGTGGGGAGTAATGGCAGCTAATTGTTGCCATTGATGGTGAAGGTCCTGGTCTGATACTTTGCACCTGTTGCTCATAACGTCATGTCTCATGTTCATTGGTGATGCTCATTGCTTGTCTCATGTTTCTTTGGTTTTGGTTGGAACTGACTCTGAAAGCTAAATTTGCTGAGATTGGTTGAAATGCTGGGCAACAACACAGTTGGAGGAGTTTGAGAAAGCAGTGGAGGCAGAAACTGATGCTTATGTAGGCGAAGGTTCTGCTGCACGGCGCAATCAGTTTGTTGAAGCTATACGAACTCAGCTCAAAGGTGTTGAACAGGCATTACCAGATACCTACAAAATGAAATTTGAACAAGCTGCAAGCTCAAGTATAGAGGACAGTAACTCCTTTGCAGATTTCTTGTCTGGAAGTAGAGGCAGCCAAGGTGATATTTCCACTGTTCAAATCCAACGTTTGTCCAACAAGCAGGTACAGTGTACATGTGAAATGTTGGGCAAAGCTGAATCTACTGGATTGGAACAGTCAGCATCCCAGTCAAGTGTGGAGAGCACTCAATGTGGTTCTAGGGATTCAGTGCAGTTTCAACCAGAGAGTGCTTGGAGTAATGGAGCTGACAACCATATTGTACAGATTCGTGAGGATAGGCCACCATATGTGGGTTTTCGAAGGAGCTCAAGCATGGGAAATGGCTTGGATAGTAAACGACTGCGCAATGGATATTCAGGCCATCACCATCGAATCAACAGTGTCAATAATGGTTTGAACTTGTGGAATCTTTTTGGGGGCCGCCCTCATTATCTAGGGAACAAGCTACTGGCAACCAACAGTGGATTCAAGCGATGGAAGGATGGTGATGCAACTGTTCTTCAGCAATGCAACAATGCAGGATTGCACGAAGAGGACCTTGTTGGTGATTTGGAACTGGTAGGTCTGTCTCCCCATCAGCACATGAACAATGACCTTGTCATGCCTAATTTTGCAGCAATCAATTGTAGGTCATGTTGTCAAGGTGCAGGGCATTTGGATTGTAGAGTGACCTTATGTCCATCACAAAATTCTCTATAAAGGAAACTTGAAAAGATTCCTGCTGTGATGAGGGAGATACACATTCAGAGGATTTATGGTGGTGTTGGCGTGGCAACAGCGCAAACCTAGCAGCTGGCTAGCTGGTGGCCAGAGGCTTATGGGAACATTGAAATGCTATGTGATGGATGGGCGACTACAGCAGCAGTCACAGGGTTTACTACCTTTTGGCCGCTTGGCACAAATTGCATCAGGGACACTTATAATCCTAGGTCTTGTAGGTATGCATATCTATGTCCCCATTTCTGTGCCTTCAATCAAGCATTTTTTGGGTCAGGTCATGGGTCTGCCAGACTAATGTGTTCATGTGGTGATGCAGGATTACACAGTGTGTACTAAACTGCCGTACCTGTGGGTTGATGACTTATGTCATATAAATGTGTCTCATGAGCATTTGTACAATATCAGAAAATTGGTGGGCTGAAAGTTCGCCCAGTGTAGAAAATGATGCTAATGAGTGTGCATTTGGAAAACAACAAACTTGCTCACAGGCAGGCAGAGGCAGGCAATGTTGCCAATTTGGTTCTTGCAAACTCTTCCTGCAGAAATTAGCTTAGTCTTAATTCTTTCATGAGTAATTCAAGTAGTGCAAGCACACCCACTTCAATTAGTTTATTTCTGTGGGGCGAAAAAAAAATGGCAGAGCAATGCTATGTGGTATATCCCATTGTGCCTGCATCTGAAATTATCTCACCTATTGGGAATTGATGTCATGTCATGTTGTTCTCTTAGCTAATAGTGGCAGGGCTTTAGCCTTGCAAAGGCATCCGATGGTTATTGCACCTGCTTTTGTCTTGATGAGTGCATTTTGTGGAATTCTGTCCTACCTTTTGTACTAGGGCATTTGATGTGTAGCATGCTGAGAACTGGTTCTCCAGTGTAAATGGATGTTATTGCTGATTAGCTTTGAAAAACCTGGTAGATTGAAACTTGATTCAAGAACAGACCCAAGGCTGCGGGGGTTAGTTAGGTGTTGTACAAATTGAATGTTACCAGATGCAGTACCCCAAATGAAATTTTCCATTAATTTGGTTTCATGGATCAGAAAAGGTGAGGCTGTTGTGGATGGCATCCGGGAATGTTCATCATAGTACATAAGACACCTGTGTACATGGTATGGATATTATGAATAAATATATCTGAAACATATCTTCTGTGTTTAGATTTATGAGTTTTGGGTGCAACTTGTGGATGAAATTCAACTGTAGCTAACAGTTTGATCCATTATGGATGAATCTTAGGGACGAATCTGTTTCATTTCACCAAATATTTTAGAGTATAATCTTGTGCAACTTGATTTGAAATTTGTATAAGAATTTTGTTTACAAACAACCATTTTATCAACAAGGGATGAGATTAATCAACTAATGAACTCTTCATCCATGGTTTCTCTTAATGTTGTAAAACAGTTCTTGGTAGCAAAGTTTTAAAGCTGGTTTTAAAATATCTAAGCTTATGTGTTATATATGGTTGAAGAAGCACAACCACATAAATAAAATGGCATAGCCTTTAAACACACATATAACACATACAAAACCCAAAAAATTGAACCTAATTATAAGTTCTCCTTGATTAGGTTAGCAAATGAAGTAAAATATTGTTGAATGGTGTTAAGTCATAATGTCCAAGTTTTCACATGCATGTTCAACTTCACAAGAATGAAATGGGCAAATTAAAATCACAAATATGTTTGAAAATTCCATGGGAACATAACAAGATTAGTTGGGGTCACCAATTAAATTAACTTAGGTTTAGATGCTAACACATAATGAATTAAAACAAGTCATGAACTGTTGCATTGATTTACATCATATACCACATTTTATTGTGATAATCCTGTAAAGAATTGCCCCCTAATTACATATCTCACCCTTGCAAACTTAAGTAGCACCGAAGCTAGTGCCCTAACTAATCCATAACTATAAAACCTCATTCACACATGTGAGTAGGTTATGAAAAAGGTTAGGTTACAAAGTAAGTTGTCCCAAAAAGTTAGGATTTTTAGGGTTAGTTGTCTCTTTGACTTAGGGTTTGTAGGCTAGTATCATCACCTTGCTATTGCCATTCAAGCTACCTACTTACTTTTCTTCAACTAGCCTACTTGCATTTGTCACCATCTAGGGAAAGACATTCTTAATAATAATACAAAAGTAATTGCCTCTCCTTAAGGCCTTTGAATGCTTCAATCCATCACATCAATGCTTCATTTCATTTCTATAGCTTGAGCATTTTGCTTCTTCCAATATTCTTAGTTTCCGTCATGTTGTCATGATGCTTGACTTCCACCTTTGGATGCTAATCCTCACCATACACCTATACCTACAACAATTGAATTCCTTATAGATGCCTAATTATAATTTTCACTGCCTAGTTGTAACTTCTATGTGTTGTGTATGTTGCAAGTGTTATATATATGGCAATGAACATTGTTGTAGGAGCTTTGAAAGAACAAGTGCCAAAGGTTCAAGGAGATGTTTCGAAAGGATTGTTGAAATGAATGGAGTAGGAGAAACTTGAAGTCAAGTAAGTTATTTGCCTTGTGCACAAGTTGATAAGTTAGTGTTGGTGATAAATGTAGGAATCTTCAAATATTGAAAATTTCCTTTGAAATGTAAATAAGTTATCACCAATGTTACCACTATTGATAACATTGTAGATAAAATGTCACATCAACATGACATGTAGGCTACTCACTAGCAACATGTGCCCATATGTGAATAAAATTAGTTAATAGTATTGATATCAACATCTTTATTTGTAGGTGTGAACAACACATAAGAATTGATATCATTGTGTGAAGTCTCTTGAATTGAAATGAACTATATAAGTTGGGTACATTGATGCCCCATTGTTAATCAACTTAACATTTTTTTTATGGCTAAATTCCACATCACACTCCTAAGACAATCTTCACTTGATGGATAATTTATAATTGAATGTGTATTTTCTCTCATCACATTAGGTAACATCAACTTTTTTTGGGAGAATAACTAGCATATAATATATATATAAAGATAGATTACATATTTGTTTAATGCATAACCCATAATAATATATTGAAATCCCTTTCTTTGTGATTTTTCCTTCACCAAATTATACATGGTAAACTCACATTTATTGATTTGAACAACTTGTTCCCTTAGGCCTTCTACCTCATCATGTCCATGAGAGGTATGTTCCTTTCAAATATGAATCCTTTCAACAATTACATACAAGACATACAAGGAAGTAGGATATAAGAACTTTGTGTGCAAAACAAACCACTTGAATTTTTTTTGTTGATAATGCACATTGTCCTCATCCTCCCAATCATTGGTTGTTGTTAAACCCTTAGTAGATTGATTATGGTTAGTAATTACTAGTATTGGTTTGATGGATTTGGAATTTAGTATCTCAACTTGAAGATCTTTGCAAACAAAAAAATAATGAAAATATTTAGATGTTTTGAATGAAATCTTTTTGAACATAATAGAGTTATCCATAAAAGCATCTTGCTTTGGCCCTTAATTTGACCCTTTAAACCCTATTTCATCCCAATTACTGTATTCATAAATTGAGCAAAATTAGGTATTGTTTCATGAAATTGGGTATCAATTCAGAAAAAATTCAAAACCTTATTATGACAAGGCTTGATATAGAAAAGAATATGAACAACAATCAAGGCACTTGTAGTCAAATCCAAAACTAGGGGTGAAACTCCCTGGATGACCAATTAAATTTAAAAAAATTGGTTTGGTCCCTTCTTTTTTCCTTGTGTACTATTTTCATCTTGACTTCTTATTTCATCCCTAGATTGGTGAACTCTAATACATGACCAATCAAACACAAATACATACCAAGTTATTGATGGTTTTCAAAATTTCAAACTAGGAAATAATCCCAATTAATTTCTTAAAAACTTAGGAATGTGTGGGCCCAAGAACTTAATATCATATGGGATGGTTAATTTCTATGGGTAAATGGCAAAATCAAGTAATTTTTGGCTATGAGACCATTTTAACACTTGAAATTAAAGTCTTTTTAAGGTTTCGCACATAGGGTTTTCAAATATTTCGACTTTAATTTTCTACATTACTTTTCCATCATTATAGTTGTTCCATTAAATATCTTGAGATTACCATTAAAGAGTGGAGATATAATTTATAATCTTGAATTTGGACGAGATTTTTTTTTATGGTTATTTAGGTGCAAAGGTTCCTTTTTCTTCGAACCATAATTTACATTAAGCAACATTAACTAATTTTCACATTTTCATTGCCCCAATTTGAAACTTTTAGAATATTCATCTATATATGGATCACAATTTTTTATATAATTCATCAAAATTCCCATGAAATTTTTTAGAATTCTCTTCATCCAACTTTTGAATTAATTTATGCTGAATCTAACAAGAAGGTAGGGTATTACTATGGCTAACATTGAAGACCTACTTTGAATTTACCTTAATGCATTTATGGACACAAAAACACAACATGAGTGAACTTAGTCAAATTTTTGGGTATCCTTAAAATGATCTTGATATGAAAAGCACAAAAAAAGGTATTTAATGGACTTTGTTGTGCCTTTTGTGGCCATAGATTGACCTATTGTGAACTATAATTAAAATAAATCAAAATGCATGTTTAAACCAATGTTGGGAGGTTATTGAAATAAGAACAAACCCTTGTCAATTACTATGGTAGTTATTATGATTCATAACCACAATCCTCAAACAATTAAAGATTCAATTTTCATATATAATTTGTTTGAAAAATTAAATAATATGCCATAAAACCCCTAGTTCATTATCAATTCTTTCATGAAAACCATTGATTTTTTAAGGTTTGTGAAATGACTAAGGTCTTAACTACACATATTAAGTGGAAGAAGGTAAGTGGAAAGAGTGTTTCAAGATATGAGTGTAGTTTGTTTGAGATTGTGGTTGGAAGATATCAACTTCCATGAAAAGGTTTGGAAAACAAAACAAAAAAAAATGTTAAAACTATGATATTTTAAATTGTTTCTATGCCTTTTGAGGGACTAAGATGAGAACTTTTGGAAGGAAGGAGATGGTGCCAAACAAGAACATAAAATTGGAAGACATGATGGGATTAGGTTCAAAGAAGCAAAGAAACAATGATCCAATATGGTGTATTTTGGTTTTTTTTTCCTAATCTTCTATGGAGCTTGAACATTAAAACTTATAACCTCATAACTCTAATTTTGTTGGTTGGAAAGTAAAGTTTATTCAATAGGTTCACTTGTAAATGATTGTTGTAGTTCCTTTTCATTTCAATTTAATATTTAGTTGTTTTGTAAGGTTGCTTTTGAGCAACAAGTTGATGGGTAGGTGTCTCTTGTTCCACTTCTAAGTTTGAAATCACTATAACCGGCACTAAAGTATGGTTTTCATAGGTTGTTGAAGGAATTGTAGAACTGTTTCAAACTTTTCATTTAACTTTCGACTTTGTTCTAGTTGCTCCAAGGTTCTTTCTTCCTCTTTTGTTGGCACTTTTGAAGGTAATTGTTTAATGTAAATAGCTTTGTGACACTATGAGAAAATGAGTGATTTGTAATTGGCCTTGCATTTGGGTTTTTGAATTACAATGACCATTTGTAACTCAATTGTAACTCATTGCAATTTAACGTATTTTTACGGGTGTCATGATTGCCATCAAACAAGTTGCATGAATTGCAATGGATGCAACTCACCATATGTGAGACCATACACATATACAACTTGTGTAACTCAATTATAGTTATGTAGGAACAACTGTTGTGTAACTTTAATGCAATTAAATTTAAAACTACCATGGTAATGTCATTTTCATTTTGAAATATTGATCTCCACCATCCATTATGATTGTTCATTTAAAATGGTTTTAGATTGTGACACATGGCACAATTGGAAATTGCCATATGGCATATTAATTGAATTTTGAAAAAAAATTAAAATAAACATTTATTTAAGTACTTAGGTAGGTCAATACATAGGCATAGGTAAGTAGGTAAAATTAAGTAGGTAGGACATACTTACATACCTAGGTTACATACATTTCATACCTATTTACCTATCTAAATAGGTTGGTAAAAAACTAGGACTAATTATTTATCTACCTAGGTAGGCAAATAGGTAGGAAGCTAGAAGGGTAGGTGAACAAAAAAATATTCATGTAAATATTTAAAAATAATTTGGGTAAAAAATGGTAAAATATACAAAAAAAAGAGTGTATCTAAATTTACCTTATATCATGCATATAAAACCAACAAGTAGCATAAAAATGGGTGGAAATATAATTATGAATCATCCCACATCTCTATCATTACTATATGAATTCACTTTTAAAAAAATTAGGAACAAACAAATTTTAAAAGTAGACCAAAAGTATCCCCATTTGCTAGGTGGTAAATTTGTAAATGGAGATACTTTTAGTCCACTTAAAAAACTTAATTGCTTTATTATTTTTAGGGATATAGATATCATTATAGTTTTGAGGGGTGGCCATAATAGAAACTAGAAAATCTATCTATTAAAACCTACTTACCACATATTTTACAAAAGTCCACACTACAAAAAGTAGATGAAAAGTAGATTACAAAATCTATTTGTATTTTGAAAAATCTAATTCAACTTACTTTACAATGTGGAATTTGAAAGTTAATGCACAATAGTGAAGAGCTATATTGTCTTTGATCATTCAAGTAAAAATATTCCACATACAAATGGTTTATGATGAATTTTGTTGTTATTTTCTTTTTACTTGTCAAGTAGATTGCTAAGGAGATTTAGTTGTCCACTTTACCATGCTTATTTCTTTTATGTTTTGTCTTTAGGGTTAAGTTTTTTTGAGTTCATTTCAAATTGACATGTATTTTAATGTGAGCACACAAGAAAATATACATTTTTTATATACTTTGTGAAATGTGATTCAAAGACAAAACATATTGGTTAAATCCTTTAGTTACACATTAGCTGTGAATTGGGTTGGAACTAAAAAAAAACATTTCCCATATTCTTTGTGTCTATTTTGAATTGTGTAAATTTTTAAATTAAATAATTAATTATTTGATACTTATATATGTGAATTAATTATCTGAAATAGTCATTTGAATTTTTTTTTGAATTAATCAATCTAATTCAAACAATTAGTTATTTATTAGATATTAAATGATTTAAATTTAGATAAAATTCAGATAATTAATCATAAGGATTCCAAAAATTAATTATTTTAGGTAATTTTTTAATATAGTTATCTGAATCAATTATTTTAATTTAGATAATTAGCTAATTAATAAATTGAAATAAATAATTTTAAGATATTTAGTTGAGATAATTAATTATTTGAATTATATTGATTAATTCAAATTATCTATTAAAAAATAATTAATATGTAATAGTTTATAAGTTATTGGGAGAAAATAATTATTAAATATTAATGGTTAAATATGAATTTATTTAATTTTTAAACTCATTATTAATTGAACAAAAATCGTAAAATAATGAAAATAAAACATTTCCATAGTGACAACATAATGGCATAATTAGTTGTATCAACAGAAATCATAGTTGACAATTAATTGTAAATGTCATATCTAATGGGTAGTGGAATTATGTACATTTTGCATGATAATATGTGTTGACACCATACACTAGTTGTTGATTGATACTATGTAAACTAGTTGTAATGTAATTGTCACACACAACTAAAGTGTAATTTGCTTAAAAATCAAACATGATTAATTACATTTGTATGTATGATGTGTACATTACACTGTATAACTATCCCATATGCAATCAAATTACAATTATAATACAACTCCTTGATTTTATAATGTGATTTAATTTATTAATTTATCATATTTTGATGTTTTAATTGTAATGTAATTTTATATTAATTGTTTTGGAGCTTTAGTTATAAGGCAATGTGGTTTCAATGGATATGATTTCTTATAGTGTGAGTTGAGTTTATTGTGCTTTTTTTTTTTCAATTGGCTTTTTTCTCACGTTTCATTTGATTTTCTCCAACTCTTTATCTCTAGCTTTTTTTTTCAATCTATCAAGAGCGCTCTCATTCCTTACCTCTATTAAAGGTATAATACGTAGTTAATTAGTTAGTTAGAGAATAAAAGGTACTTAGTTGTTTTGCCCCCTTTTTTTGCTTTTCAAATTCTGATATACATTGAACATGGGGTTTTGGGAAGGAATATTTGAAATCTTGTAATGCTGATGAACCATTTGGATTTTGGAACATGTTTTGGTATGTTTACAGAAATGCTAGGATTATTTTTATAAAAAAATTATGTATGAAGTAGAAGTAGTTCGGGAAGAACTTTATAAGTATAAGAAAATATAAGTTTTGTTAAATTACAATGTTTGAAAACAAATGTACATGATGAGAATTATGCACTTAGCATTTGGCAATTGTCCTTGGGATGAATTCATGGGCAGTTTTTTTAGTTTTGTTTATTGATTTTTTAGTTTTTTAGATTTTGTTCAAATGCTAATTTAGTTGTACTAACAGATAGATAGGAAGTTTTGATGATTTTTTTTTTTCTAATTCTTCACGTTCTTGATCAATAAATTTAGTTGAGGAACAAGATCTGAGAGGGGTAGTTGCTAAAAGGATGTTGTTGGAGAAGAAATTAAAGTTTAGAATTCTAAAAAATAAGGTAGAAATGCACAGAATGATTACCAAAAGTTTGTAGAGATGATTGAACGAGGTAGGAGAATGAGATCAAGAAGAAGAGCACCATACAAATGATGCATCAGTACAAAGGAGTGCAAGGGTAGAATTATTGACCCCTGTGCGTGCAGAAGAGTTGGATCCACAAATGCCAAGAACCAAAGAAAGACCTGCTGGATACCTAATTGTTCTAATGGATAGAATAGGATCCAGAGAGCCACAAACTGTGGCAACGACGAAGCACTATAGTAACTCGTAATGGAACTTTAAGAGGGAGTTACCTCTTGTAAAAGCCTGTACATGGCTATTTGTAAACCGGTGCAAATCATATCCCATTTGTGCCAAAAGTTCACGACTTAAAATCCTAACAATTTGGGTAAACCGGGGCCTTTTATGGGGATCCATGTCCCAACATTTGTGGAGTAAGAAGGTCACACGTTCTGGCAAATCATGAGGGAGCATGGGTCTGTTACCTGCTAGAACATGATCGTAGTCGGAAGGGGGGTGACCAGCAAAAGGCGTAAGTCCGGTGACAACCTCGTAAAAGACCATGGCAAAGCTATATACATCTGCCTTGTCTGTCAATTCTGGTGTCACTCCATCTTTCAATGCTTTTAGCACTTCAGGTGCCCTCCAAAATCCAGTGCCCACCACAGCAACCGAGCTTTCGTAATCGCCTATTGTTGGGCTGAATAAAGTAGTTTTGGACACGTCCAAAAACTTTTGAAATTTGTATCTTACATTTTTTTCATTCTGCACGTTACATGATGCAAGCAGTGTCTCTAGTTTGGGTGTGAGGTCTATGGAATTCGCTTTCTTCAGAAGGATGTTAGACGCCTTTAGGTCTCTATGTAGTAATCCCAATGCGTGTAGTTTCTCCATCCCCAATGCAATGGACCACATCAAACGGATTTGAAACATTGTGCGGTCGGAGACTTTGACGTCTTGGTTAAGGAAATTTCGTAGATCTCCAAGCATCCGCTCCATCACTATCCATATGATATTGCGTTTCACACAAACTCCCAACACTTTACAGATTTGTTGTAGACCTACATCTTGATCATCAGACAACTGGCCCAGTTCCATCACTTGCTGCAGTTGCTTCCACAATTGTTCCGACTTCAAACTATAACTAGGCCTCATCATCTTAACAACTACAGGAATAGAATTAGGCTCCCACACAGCGAGATGCACACATCCTTGCCCTCCTTTGGCGATCTCCTTGCCTACTTTAAACTCAGATGGATTTAGAAGCTTTAAGGACCTTCCTGGTTGAAAACCGTCATCAGGTGTCAGTGACTCTAGTTGTGCGGGTGTCCACAGCTCCACCGGTGCTGATCCATAATATGTAGACTCTGCCAAAGCACAGGGAGGAACAGAACGGGAGGAACTAGAGTCTCCGTCTTCAACATCTTGGTGAGATGAGCTACAGTCTCCACTTTCTATAAGTTCAACAACTTTTTCAAAGGAGTGAGACTCTTCACTTTCTATGAGTTTGACATCTTGCTGAGAGGAACTACAATTGCCACCTTTTCTAACACCCTGGTGAGAGGAGCTACATTCTTCACTTTCTGTAAGTTTTACATTCTGACTATCCATGGCGGCCTTGTCTCGGGCTTTGAGTCCAAGGCTCTGAGTGGTAACTTGCTAATATCAATCCTATGAAGACTTGGGCCTGACAATAGCATACAAACTATGAGAAAGATCAATGGAGTGTACACACTTTTGAAGCAAAGATTAGACCACCAGCTAATGGGAAAGGTGATCAATAGGCACGCAAAAACTAATCTATGAGCAAGGCAGTGTTCCCAATCAGGGAAGAGGTTTATCTACAATTACAACTTAAGTGTCAACAAAGATTCATGACGCGGGTCGATATCGTGTGCAGCAGAATTCTTCAACAAGGGCACTTGATAATCGACGGAGCTGCTGCTACCGGCTATAAATGGTGTTGAAAAGAGGTGAAGATACACTTCAGTGAGCTGTAAAGTGTTTAGCTCCTAAGTCAGTTGAGTTTCCTAATCCAACAACAAAATAATTTGAGAGATCGAAAAAAAAACTCTAGGATTGAAAGACAAAGTCTAGACTAGTATGCGCACTTCTAGCTAGCCCTAGTCTACACAATATCATGGATGCAAGTAAAGTGGGGAAGGTTCTTCTTTTCTGTATTTAGTTGCACACAATATGAGGGGAGGGGTGATCACAAGGGAGATTGGAACAACAAGGTCGGGGACACTCACCCAGGATTACTAGATGCCCAACTCCGATAAGTGCAAGACTCTCACACAACACAACGAGAGTTGGTGAAGTCTCCTAAATGGTAGAGTCGATTCGCTAAGAGAAGTATGTGGAATGATGGACTTGGCCTTCCAAGTATACCAAACTCACGTGTGCATGACCTGCTTGAGGCGAAGCTTTTGGGGGGAGACAAATGACAACACTACCCAAATATCAACTACAAAGAACAAAGTGGTAACTTCGACTTTCCTGTTCTAAATCGCAGGCATGGGATCTACTTGGAGCCAAAACATTGTGATGGATTTGCAAGGACATCTATGAACTATAAGGAAACAATAGAACGCGGTTGTATAACGCGGTTGTGGTGGATTTGCAAGGACATCTATGAGCTATAAGGAAACAATAGAACGCGGTTGTATAACGCGGTTGTGGTGGATTTGCAAGGACATCTATGAGCTATAAGGAAACAATTGAACGCGGTTGTATAACGCGGTTGTGGTGGATTTGCAAGGACATCTATGAGCTATAAGGAAACAATTGAACGCGGTTGTATAACGCAGTTGTGGTGGATCAGCACCCACCTGTGCACCAACTTGGATGGATGGTGCAGCACCCACGTGTGCACCAACGTGGATGGATGGTGCACTGACGGGTGCACCTTTTTGGTCCCTCTCTGTCCCTAGGTTAACCAAGGCGGCGAATTCAAGTTGACCCTTTTTTTTTCTTCCTTTTCTCATCTCAGGTTAGTTTCTTTTTGGGAACTTTTTTTCCCTCAACCCCCACGCCTGCCCATGTCTCACATACCTACATACAATTAGACTATTTGCCTATGCACCCTGGCCTCCTCCCTCCCCCACCTACCTGCCCACCCATCTTCCTACCTTCCCATCAACCTACCTATCTATGTACCTATGCATTAAATCTCCACCAAGGCAATGATGATGCTGGTCGATGAAGGTAATGCGATATATTAAGGAGGTTTCTTTGTTCTCCTTCTTACCTACCTCCCTACTAGATCCTATAACTTTGTGATTGTCGAAAACAAGGTTGCCATGACCCAACTAAGTGTATTGCAACTAGACTATATATTTTTTCTATAGCCCTATAAAACTCAACAATTAAATCCCATATGAAGGTATTGCAAATGAACTTGATATCTTTACTCAAGCCAACATCAATCCATTGATGTAACCATTCTTGCAATACCCTCATTGAACTTCTTCACAATTATTAGATTCCAAACTTGTGCCATTCCCTTAACACAACTTCCAAAAAAAAAGAAAAAAGAATTAATCGTTACATTGCCTCATAAAAATAATGCACACCCACTAGATGATTTTATTCAAATGCAATATTGTTAAGGCAAAAGGAAAATATCATGTCACACTTGATTTCTTTTTTCAATACCCTCATCAAACTAATGCATGAACACAACAAATTTACTATAATGCAATACCTTCAATCCTATTCAACTAATTTCATTTAATTTAATTCAATAATGCAATACCCCAAAGACACATTGGAAATAACATATCCAACCTAATGCCCATATACATTACCCTCATCAAGGTAATGCAAATGCACTGGATCATTTTATTGTTTTGCAATACCCAAGTAGGCCTAGTTGTAACTATTTGATATCATTCATTTCATTTGTGGACACATTGGTAATATAATATCCAACCCAATTCGCACATGCATTACCCTCATCAAAATGATGCAAATGCACTGAATTATTTTTTGTTGTTATGCAATACTCATGCCCAAGATAATATATTTCATCTCATTTGATTTCAAGAATGCAATTACTAGATTATTTTGGTCTTATGCAATACCCTCATACCTAGGTTATATTTCATATCATCTAATTGAATAATGCAATACCCTATGGACACATTAACAATATCATATCCAACCCAATTCACACATGCATGACCTTTATCAAGGTCATGCAACACCCCAAGGACATAATATAAATATCATATCCAACCATATTCACATCTACATGACCTTCATGAGAATAGTGCATATCCTCTGGATCATTTTAGTGTTTTGCAATACCTTTAGGCCAATTGAAATTATTTCATTTTATTTAATTCAAAAATGCAATACCCTAAAGACATATTGGAAATAACTTTTGTTGACCCTATATGCAATACCTTAATATGGGTATTAACCAATATTTAATTGTGGCCTCATATAATACTAAAGTAAATAAATTTAATTCAATTGTAATACCCTTATTTGGTTTACCTTATTCCTATTGGGGTTATGTAATACTGTCATGGGTGTATTAAGGTTAAGTATAGGGGTTAAAGTATTGCATGGACCAAAAAAACAATCAACACCTATGTAATGTTATTATGGGTGTATTAAGTTTAAGGATAGGGTTGATGGAATATGTTTTGTTTTGTTTCTAGGGTATTGTATACCAAAAGTGTAAATGCAATACCCTCATCATGCATGTATAAACTATTTCAAAGCTCTAACTATGAAATAGGGGATTATTTTTATGATGAAGCTATTGCACAAAATCATGCCTTTAAACTTCAATGGAACTTCCACAAATGTTTGGACTATAATTGTAATACCTTTGTCATGACCCTAGGCTTGGGCTCATGACCAAAACAAGGACATGGAAAGGTGTGGGCTAGGAATGCAACCCGAGAGTTCCATTCACATTCACGAAATTATGGGAGAATGCAAGGGAATGAGTTCACACACTCCCAAGTGAATTTCCATTTTGGGAGTTGGAATTTGGATGGACTCCCAAATTTTCAACGAACATTTTGAAAGGTCAACAATCATTGGATTGAGGACTTCTTTATATCATTGGAAGTTTTTTAAGGCGTAGATGTCTAAAATGGGGTTGTATTATCTAATCAAATATTTACAACACAAGTTATGATTGAAAGAAGGGTTAAGAATCAAAGTGTCAATTTGACTCCCGACCATTAAAAATCAAAAATCTCTTTGAGTTGCTTGCATGTAGGAGACATGCCACATATCATTGAAAAGCTCTCCACAAGGGCTAAAATTTTTCTTTAAACCTCATTTCAATTGAACTTCTACACAAGAAGTTATGGGCATCCAAAGTGGCAGGAGTTCACATTTCGAGAATTTCGGCACTCCCAACTTGGGAATATTGGGAAAAATGACATTTGGGTGTAACCCCCATGGCGAATCACATGGAATACTATAAGGGAGAAAGTGGTGGCTTCTCACAAGTTTGGGTCGTGGTGAGTTTTGTGAGTATTGTAAGTCTTTATAGACCTGTGGTTTGTTTGTGCAGGAAAAATGTTCCAATTATGCATTAACCAACTTGTTGTTTGGTTTGTGTAAATACAGATGAATAATTGACCCGCTTGTCATTCATCCTAATCCCCATCCCAGAATTTCAACATGCCCCTCTTATCTTAGAAGTGTTGCAAGCTAAAAAACATACCCCAATTCTTTTTCCTTCCATTGTTTTCACTTTGGGACTTGCATTTTAATCTTTCAAGGAGTTTTGGGGTGTGTTAATCTTTATGTAGTAACAATACATCCAATCAATTTTTTGTTTAATGCAAGATGCACATACATTATATATGGATTTTAATAACCTTATTTTGGTACAAATAAAATTCAAAGTTTTTACAAGTAGATATCTTTATATACAGTCATTTCCAATGCCAAGGCCAAATCCATGGAAGTTAAATTAATCTACAAAAATGTGGCATGGAAAATTCATGGATGCCATATGCATGGTACAAAATGCGTATTAGTCCAAAAATGGAATGTTAAGTTAGTTACTTTCACTTTCATTTTCATAAGAATTTTTAATAATAAATTTTAATGATAATCCATTTGCACTATGATAGTGTGCTATTGTAGTTTGTGTAAATTGGACATATTGTCACATGTATAATTACCAATTTGTTAAAATCATTTTCATCAAATTAACTACAAAAGTCTCTTTGGTGGTACCTCAAATCTTAAAGTGAACATAGACACAAACTAATGAATATAATTTGGAAAACACATGTTTGAAGCAAAATGCAAATTTGAAGTGAAAATTGAATGTGATGGAACTTACCAACCATGAATCATCTCCAATTCATGGTAATTCATAAGTCAAACAATTTCCTTTTCACTTTCCTTTTAGATGAAGATCTTGTCCAATTTTGGCTCTCCCAAACATCTTTAAGGCCATTGCATAACAAACTTTGCTAATTCAAATTAAACTAATAAAATTATCATCCCTTTTTAATTTGGGCATTACATGGGAAAGATGAACCACACATCGAATGCTTAATAGAATGAACAATTTGAAAGAAGTGATTATTACCAAAGTGAAAATTAGTGTCAGTTTTATTTGTAGTCCATCATTTCACAAGTGATCCCACTCGCATGTGGCATGGTCTTTATTTGAGCAATTGCCCAACACACAAATGAGGGGTTTACCTTTTCCCACACACATACAAAACATGAACAAAAAGAATAATTAAATAAAAAACCCCAAAAATAGTATTGATAAAACCAAAAGAAAAGAAAGAAGAAAACCAAGATATAAAACAGAGATAAATAAGATTTTAAAAATTATAGGAAGAAAATAGAGAAAAAAGAGAAAAACATCAAAAAAAAGAAACAACAAAAATTGAAAAAGAAAAAGAAAAAGAACACAAAAAATAAATAAAATAAAAACCCTCAAAAATTTAGTAAAAAAACCATTTAAAATAACAAGAGAAAAAAAGAGATTTTTTTTAAAAGTAAAAAAAAAAGAAAACCAAAAAAAACAAGAAATATAAAACCAAAATTTTCAAGAGTGCAAAAGAAAAAAGAAAAAAAAAGGGGGGGGGGGAATCTAGAAAAAAATCCAAGAATTTTTTTTTAAACTCCAAAAAAAAACCAAATAAATATATATATATAATTTTAAAGATAAAATGGAGAATTAAAATGAAAAATATAAAATCGGGAATTTAAATAAGTACGGAAAGAAAAAAACAGAAAATAAAAAATAAGAGAAAAAGAAAAACAAGGGGGAAACAATCCAGAAAAACCAAGCAAACAGAAAATATAAAACCCCACAAAAACCAAAATTAAGAAAAACAAAAAAAAAAATAAAAAAAAAAAAAAAAAAAAAAAAAAAAAAAAAAAAAAAAAAAAAAAAAACGAGCAACATAGAAATACAATTTTTAAATGGGACAGAATTATATATATATATATATATATA